>Ga0209348_1000128_pt1 | contig 46844 bp, 54 predicted proteins | sample ETNvirenome_2_30_FD_184065 | JGI IMG/M metagenome (GOLD analysis project Ga0209348, IMG submission 184065) | Marine viral communities from the Pacific Ocean - ETNP_2_30 (SPAdes) (version 2) | ecosystem: Environmental > Aquatic > Marine > Oceanic | place: Pacific Ocean | collected 2013-06-22 | reverse complement strand
CGTTTTCAAACTCACTATTAATCGCATTGATAGTATCACTACCTATATTATATTTTTGTGCTACAGTGTCAAAACCTTCTGCCTGTATCATGTCAACAAATTCTTTATCTTTACCCTGTTTAACAGTTGTCCAAGTATTCCATCCTTCAGGATTAAAATTATCTTTAGTGCCACCTTTTGCTATAGTAGATATTAATTTTACTTGATTTTCAATTTCAGTTACATCCTTTACACTTTTACCAAATACTTCATTTGATAAACCATCCCATGTTTTGTCATTGATTTGACCTAATCCCCAATCAGTAGACATACTATCTTGATTAGAAATTTCTTTTGAACCTAATATTCTAGCAGTAGGATATTTTGCAAGAACACTGTCTTTCATTTTCCCAGGTATAAATTTTTTATTTTTATCTATTTCAATAACAACAGGATCTAATATTGCTTTTGGATATCTTTGCATTACTGCATCTACCTGATTATCTGGTATTTTTTTATTTTTACCATTTATTCTAACTACAGCCATTAATCAGCATCCTCCCAAGAATCTAAATTATTAATATCAAATCCACCATCATTTATGCTAAATTCTTTTTTAACATATGGTTTAATTTGAGATAATTGTTCTAAAGCTCTTTTTACATTACCTTTTAAATAATTGTGCAATACTCTTTGTATAGTACCATCGGATATTTCACCAGACATTCCAAAACTTATAAATGTTCCATCATTCATTAATGCACCTTTTTGTCCTACATATTTTTTCCATACTTCATCTTTTCTTACTATTGACCATAATAAATCATCTACTTGATCTATTTTTTTTGTAGTGTTAATTAAATTGTTATAGTTATTAGTTTCTGTTGGATTGTTTTTTTCATCCATAATTTCTGATAATAAATTATTTAATGATAAAATATCACTATCTGTAGTTCCAAACCCTGTTTGCTCATCTACAAAACCTAATTTTGTTCCTGTTGGTCTTGGAAAAAATTGATTAAGAAAACCTTGCATATTATCAAACTCTAAATTAGCCTGTGCATAATTCATGTAATTAGTATAATTAACACTTTTTTCTCTACCTGCTTCATTAGTTATATTAGTTTGTGCTTTTGCTTGTTGTGCTTCTCTTTTAATTTTAGCATTATAAAATTGTTTAAAAGCTGTAAAGTCTTTTGGTTCCCATGTTGTATCAGTTTGTGCTTTCATTTTTAAATAATCACTTGATGATACATCCATATTCATACCCATATTATTAATATTATAATAAGCTTCTGATGCTGATTTTTTTACTCTTTCTCTTTTTTGTGCATTTGGTAAATTTTTAAATTTAGGATTATTGTAAAGTTTTTGTGCTCTTTCTATACCTACTACATTGATAATATTTCTTTGTGTCTTTACATCATCTATGTATCTTCTAGCTTTTACAGGATCTATCTTGTTTCTTACTTGATGTAATTTTAATCGTGGTTTAGGCTGGTTGTCTACAGGTTGCTCAGTAGATTGTATTGGCTGTCCTGTCATCGGATCATATTTAGTTGACATTTAATATTCCCCCATTCCTTCTGTTACTGTATCTAAAAACCCTGGTTTACCTTTTCTAGATTCTAATTTGTCTAATTCTATTAATTTGCCTGTATTAGGGTCTATAGATATACCATATAATCTTTCAACACCTTTTCTAAACATGTCACTTCTTTTCATTCTATCTGCTATCTGCTTAGGTGTACCTCTAAAAAATGCTCTAACATTAGCATCAGTCATTTCTATTTGATCCATAGCTTTTTGTTTTAATGCACTAGAAACTTCAGATTCAAATAATGTTTTAGATTTTTTATTTGCATTATTTAAAGCTTTAGCTGCAGCTGATTTACTTTTTAATGTTTTAGCCAATACTTGCAATTCTTGTTTTTCATGTCTTTTTATAAATTGTGCAACAGTTTCCATTGGTTTCTTTTTATTTAAAGATGTGCCTGTACCAGCAGTCCCTTTTACAGGTGGCTTTTGATTAGTTACAATATTTTGTGGATCTGGCTTTGTACCTTCCATAGATTTACCTGTAAGATCATCTCTTTTTGGTATATTTTTAAATACATCACCATATAGAGATTTTGGAAATGACATTCCAGAAACTATAAACTCTGCATCAGAAGGAGCTGATATAAAACCTGTATCTGTAACAGTAATCTTTTTATCTTCAAATTCATCATCGGATGCCAATTCAGTTTTAGGTCTTTTTGGTGCTGTATTTTTTACAACTTCTGTATCTCCTAAACCTGCATCTCTTTGAATCAATTGTGCTTCTGATGCTCTTTCTTCAGCTGTAGGTGGCAACTCAGGACCTGTATTGTCAAACTCTGGTATAGCTTGTGGCATTTCTAAATCTTCAACATACAAAGGATTATCCATTGCATTAGGTGGTGTATCATCTTCTGCAAATTCTATTCCTGGTCTATCTGGTCTTACTCCATATTTAACAAAAGGATCAGGTCTATCTTGCCCCATTATTATATTGTCATAATACTCTTTACTTACTCTTTGCCCTGTCATTGGATCAAACCTGTAGGCATCTGAAGCAGTTGGCGAGACTGCTTCATTACCTTGTGCGATTTCGGAGGATGTTGAGGTAGGTTGATTTGATAAATCTTCTAGTATAGGATCTACATCAGGTATATTTTCTATATTATTATATCCAAGGTCTCCTACTCCACCTATTTCATTTATGTATTGTTCTAATATAAATTGGTTATCTTTATCACCAAACATTATTTCATTTTTTCTCATATCTTTTACAGAAGCATTATATATATCTTCTATTTCAAATCCAGCTTCCAAATATGTATCTGCCTGATCACCTATTACACTTCGTGCAGCTTCAAGCTTTCTTTCATTAGCTGCATTAGTCATTGCCATACCTGCACCTGCTGTTGCTACATTTGCAACACCCTCTATAAATGCACCTTTTAAATTTGCATCATATTGTCTCATTGCTTGGTTATATGCTTGTGCTGATCTTTCTCTTTCCATTTCTATTTGACTAGAAACTTTCATAGCTTCTCTGCCAATTTGTTGATTAGCTACATTTTGTGCAGAAGCAGCTCTTTCTGTAGCACCTGCTAATGCTTCTTGTGTTCCTTGACTAGCTGTTAGCCTTTGTTGTGCTTCAATACCTGAACCTGCTAAACCTGATCTTTGTACATTGTAACCTATTTGCTGTTGTTGTTGTCTAGATTGTGCACCTATAGTTCTAAGTGCAGGTCTCATAGCTTGTTCAAATACTGCATTGCTAGATTGTTGACCTCTAAGATTTGCTAAATACTTTTCCATGTATTTAGTTTGTGGTTTATAATCTGATTGTTTTGGTTTATTTATTGCAGTAGTAGCTATCTTTGCTACTGATGGTATTGCTGCTGCTAATAGTTGCCAAGCCATATTATTCTCCTAAGTTGTCAAATCCCATCTAAACACCAATGTTAAGTTACTATCATTAGGTGCTGATGGTGTAGTTATTTTTACTGCTATTATTTCACCTTTAGTTATAGAGTTTGACCCACTATCTAAAGTGCTAAAATCTGTATGCACAGTAGTATCGTCAGATAATTTCACTGATTGGTTTTTAGTCATTGAATCTGTTCCAGGAGTTTCAGTCCCATCTGTAGATTTATATAAATTATATATTATAATTCCATTTTGTGCTTCTTCACTTCTGAAAGATGCTCTGACTAAAATACCATCATATGGTGCTACCATACCTATAAATTCATTATTACCTGCTGTACCTGTTCTTTCTATTACATACCCTGGAAGTGGAACATAATTTGCAGTTGTAGTTGCATAAAAATTAGATACTCTTATATCCCATGCATATTTTTGCACTTCAGATATAAAAGTACCATTGCATGTCAAATTTCCAGTAGTAGTTAATGTACCTGCTATAGATTCATTCCCACCTATAGTAGAATTACCATCTACTGTTAAATTATTTAATGTATAAACATCTCCTAGTATTGCTAAATCAGCAGCACTACTAGTGGCAGATATGCCAGAACCTATAAGCATACTACTTGTTTGCACACTATTAGAACTTAATACACCTGTTGTAGATATATTGCCACTAGCTGTTAATGTAGATGTAGTAGTTTCTCCTGTTACTTCTAATGTGCTTTCATTAGTTACAGCTTTTTTAAATTTTACTGTATCATTAAATTGTGTAGCAAAATTAAATAACATATTAGTAGGTTGTATGACAAATATGTTTTTTAATCTATTAAAAAATTTAGCTACTAATCTAAATTCAGTATTTATAGTTTCTTTAAAAAATATATTAGACATTATTGTTTGACTTGTCCTTGTAATAATATATCATATATAATAGACTCTATTTCATCTGCATTTTCTACTTCAAAATTAACTGACTTACCTCTGCTATTAGCATTAGATACACCTCTATATTTACCATTTTCTATATTTTCTATTGTATTAGTCTTTACAACTTCAGTTCCATCAGCTTTATTTTTTGTTACATTAGATTTAAATGTAACTTCAGTATCAGATTGATAATTTAGTTGCACTCTTTTTAACACACCTTTTTCAAAAAACATATCTTTAGTTTTTATAAAACTTTCATCATCGCTTGTTCCTGATGGAAATTTCATAATTTTATTGTCTTGCAATAATAAATTAATATTATCTAATTGTGACCCACCTGTTAATATAGAGCTATCTAATATGCCTGTCATTTCATTCCCTATAAACTTTGTCCACATATCTCTATCTATGTGATATACATATGCTTCATTATTATGCAATATAATGTATTGGTTTTTTAAACTACTATAAAATGCAATAGAATTTTCATCTATTGGTGCATTGACTCTGTTTTTAGATATTAATTTAAAACCTTCATTATCCCATCTTACAACACCAGTTTCTGATAGCCAAAATAGACCTTCTGCCACCCTAACTAAAGTATTAGGTGCTAACAATCCATATTGTGTTTTTTCTTTTATTAATGAAGATGCATCTCCAGTCCAACCAGATGCACTTGCTTGTAACACAAATCTGTGTATACTATTTCGACTATATATAAGAAATGTATTTTGGTATTGATATTGTAAAAAAGATGGAGCATCTATAATTTTTATTACAGGTTCTTGTATTTTTTTAAAAAACAAATCTGGTATAGCATCAGAACCAACATCGCTCCATCTAACCATATTTCTAAATTTTTCTGTTTGTATATCTTTAGTTTGATTAAAAAATATATTTTTATTAAATTTTCTTATATCATTTATAAAATCATAATACATTCCTATAGAATTTTCTAATGCCTGTTGAGAATTAAAAATATTCCAAACTTTTTGTTTATCTGTCGAACTATTTGCATCTAAAAAATTATTTTTTACAAAATCAAAAGAATCTATTATAGGATTTTCTGGACCATCAGAATAACTTTCATGTGTAAAACCAATTTTTTTAATTCCAGACATACTTGGTGGACTAAATAAATCATTTTTAATATCAACATCTAAAGATGATTCATTTTCTTCTGTTAAATCTTGTGTAAATGCTATTATTTCTCCAAATTTTGAATTTTCTTTATCTAATGGAGAATAAAATAAACTACATTTTGGAGTTGTATTACGATATCCACCATCAACAGATATACAAAAATAAAAATCAGTTGTTCCATCCACATCTTCTTCATTTATAACTGACCTTAATCTTTGAGTCCAAGTCCAAAGATCATCTTGGCTACTACTTTCTCTTTTAAAACAACATCTAACAGTTCTTGCTTGTGTAGGATCATATTGCAAATAAAATCCATTGTCACCTGAATCAGTTACTGACAATAATGTCCAATATCGTTGATTAGTTAATTCACCCATTGTATCTGAATTTTTTAACCTCATAACAAAAGTGCAATAAAATTTTTCTATTGATGCATGTGTATCTGAATTATAAAACAATGTGCTATCTGAAGAATCTTCTAAATAAGAATTTCCTATACAATAATCATCACCTTCTAAAAAAGAACTTAAAAAAGTGTGTGTATGAGGTGATGAGGGTCTAAATTCTTGTGTTTCTTGGTGTAAGGTTCTAGACGATAAAATAGATGCATTGTCTGATGATGCCAACCCTGGTATGGCTCTATTAGCTTTATTAAACAATGAAGGCATTTCTTGATCAGTATTTTCAAAATTTAATGTAGCTATAGAATTTTCATCTACACCCATATAACTTTCCATATTCCAAACTTTATTATCTTTCCAATATTTACTTTCATTTCCAAACATTAATTCTACATCATAAGGCTGTTCAAACCTTCCTGTTTTTTGTGTGTTCAATAATTCAGGCACACCTAATAATTCATTGTCTATTGGACTCCAACAAAAATATATATTTTTAGATTGACCTGCAATTATAGATGGTATTTTTACAAATATTCTAAACCAATTATTATCAGATGGACTATTGCTATCTAAATTATTAGTTATAACATTTCCTTTAGGAAATCCTCTATTTATAGTACCTGCAAAATATGCATTTAAAGGTGTTGACAAATCTTCATCATAAAATCTTAAACATCTCAAAGCATAATTTTGTATATAAGCTTGTGTAGTATTATTATCTATTCTAAAATAATCTGACAATTTAAATTCACCACTATTGCCTATATCTGTTTCTTTTATTTCAATAAGAACTACACTATCTATATAATTAGAAGAATTTAAATTACTTATAGTTATGTTGTGAAAATATTTAAAATCATATGGAAAAGATATTGGAGTAGATAAATTGCCCAACATAGTAACACCACCAATATATGCAGATGTTTTTGCTATTGGAGCTAAATCATTTTCATAATTTATATTTTTACCAACTGTTTCTATAGTCAATTCATATGTATTACCTGTTTCTCCAGTTGTTAGTATATTATTATTATCATCATATTTTTGGTTTATTCTAAAATTTTGAGAAAATTCCATAGAACTAACTGAAAGTCCAGATTTAAATGGAATAATTTTAATATAAATATTAAAAGATTCTAATTCTTCTGCTAAATTTTGTGAAATATCTGGCAATACTAAATTACTAACTATAACTTTTTTTAAAAATAAAGTTCTATTAAAATCTGCATCATATTGATGAATAGCTAAATCTAAAGTTTCAGACAAAGGAGATGGATTACTTTCTTCACCAGTCTTAGAAACAACTGTATAAGCAACTTGTATATATCCAGGAGATCCTAATCTTTGATCAGATAAATCTTCTGTAAAAAAATTCATACTAAAAACATCTTCTACTTTAGATTTTTCTAAAGATGGTTTTTGTCTTGGTGCTGGTATACCTAATTTTCTAGCTATTATAGAACCCTCTGAGTTAACAGAAAAAAAATGTGCTCTATTTACATTGTCTGTAATTATTATTTTATCTTCACCTAATGTAAATTCTAATACAGAATTTTCAGTATATAGTATATTTTCTTCAGTTAAAATAGTGTTTAATGTTTTGCCTTGATATTCATTTGTCCAACCACTTTCAACTTTATATATCATATGCAAAATATAATTAGAATTTATATCTTTACCATAAATCAACAATACAAATTCATTTACTTGATCGCCTACCTCTAAATAAGCTTGTTCTAATGGCTTAACAATATTAGATGAATAAAAAGGTTGAGATATGCTTATTATAGAACTAAATATAGTATTTAAAAAACTATTTAAATCATTATCAAATTCTTCTACACCACCTCTTTTTGACAATACACCATCGCCTGTTACTTCATAATTATCACATACTTGAAGTTCTGTATTATCTATTATATCAGATCGAGTAACCTCATTCAGTCCACCTGTAAGTAATACTAATGCATTTTTGCTCATTATTTTCCTGCATCGTTTAATTTAGCTTCTATAACTGCTAATCTACTTTCAAAAGCTTTATTTTCTTGTTTTAATTTATCATTTTCTGCACTTAATTCTTTAACAGCATTAATAAGTGGCATAACAAATGCACCAGTACCAACTCTTTGTCTTCCATCATGCCCTTCACTCCAAACTTGCAATGTAGTTAAACCAGCTTTATCTAATGCATCTTTAACTTCTTGAGCTATAAAACCATGAATTACTTTGTCTCCACCCATTGGTTCTTTGTCATCTGGGTTATATGCATCCCACTCTTCTGGAAATTCACTAGGAGACTTATGCACATATGTAACAGGTCTAATATCTTTAATAAAGTCTAATCCAACTAAATCATCTTTAATATTAGTTTTTTGTCTTTTATCAGATGAATGATTCCAAGTGGCATCTGCATTAAAATCATTTTCTATATGGCTACTATCATTACCTATAAATATTGCATTGTTTTTTTCTGTTCCTGTTAAATTATTACCAATAATTACATTATTATGTTCATCATTAGAAAAAGTATCGCAATTATAACCTAAAACAGTATTTTCGTATCCTGTACTTATTACATCTCCAGCTGCTGATCCTATTAATGTATTAGAATGACCTGTTGAAACATTCTCTCCAGATGTACATCCTACTGCTGTATTATGTGCATTTACATCTGCTGTTCTATTTGAGTCATACAATGCTTTGTATCCTATAGCAGTATTAAAACTAGCTGTAGTATTACTATATCCAGCTATGTTTCCTAAAAATGTGTTTTGATCTCCTGATGTAGTTTGTAATCCTGCATGAAAACCTATGCCTGTATTTTCTGTTCCAGAGTTATTTGCTAACAATGCATTGGCACCTACTGCAGTTAAAGAGCCTACAGCAGCAGCACCCAAAGCTCCAGAACCTATCCCAACATTATAAGCTTGTGTTGTTATAGCATCTCCTGCATTATTTCCTATTAATATATTATAGTCACCTGTAGTAATTGCTCCACCTGCATCTTGTCCAAACAATGAATTATTACTTGCATTTGATTCTATTGCATCACCAGCATTTTTACCAAATATTGTATTGCCTGTTCCTGTGCCTACTGATGCATCTACCACTGTATCTGAATCTACTAATATAGAGCATCCATCAATTACCACAGCTCCTGATCCATTTGGTGTTAATGTTATATTTCCATTTGAATCTTGAGAAGATAAAACATTGCCATCTAATCTTAAATTATCAGCATTTAATTGTCCACATGTAATAGCTTGTGTACCTGCAGCTATAGCACCACTAAATGTTGCTGTATTGTCTGCTGATAGTTTTAAAGCTGAGCTAGGTGATGTGCCTTCAGCACCTCCATTAGTTTTAAAATCTATAAAACCTTTTTGATCATCACCAGACCCATCATGTGCAACTAATATTTGTGCCATATCATCTACACTAGTACCATCACTTTTTTCACCAGTAAATTTAAATGTTATATCTCTAGCTCCATCTGAATTGCTATGCTCTTGGTTGTCTAATGTAAATACAGCAGCTGTTGCATGTGATACTCCTAATGAACCATATGCTGCAGAGCCAGTAACTGATAAATCTCCAGTCACAGTCAAGTTGTCTTGAACTGTAGTTTCTGATGTTGTATGTCCTATATAAACCTTACCACCACTTGTGTTTGTATTTATTAATACACCTTTATCTGTAGATGTATTACCTGCATCTATAGTTACACTTCCTACATCTGAAAGTAAATATATTGATTTGTCTATATTTCCTGTATCTGCATGTATTTTGATACCTGCTGCTGTACTACCATCTGATTTTATATATATTGATTCTGCATGATCTTCTGTAGCTGTAACATTTACTGATGTTCCTGCAGCTATTAAATCTAAATCATCTCCTGCTACACCTGTAGCTAATATGTCAATACCACCTGCAGTTGTTGTTAATGTCAAAGCAGCTGTATGATCTTCAGTTGCTGTTATATTTACTGATCCACCTGTATTATAAATGTCTATGTCTGAAGTTCCTCCAGTAGACAATATATCAATACCACCTGCAGTTGATAATAATTGCAGAGCATCTGCACCTGTTCCTGATGATTTTAAAATTAAACTACTATCTGTTGCACCTGCTACTTCTATTGTAAAATCTTCTGCCCCAGCATCTGTTGTAGATGTTATATTAGAAACACCCCCTGCAACATCTATAGAAAGTGTTCCTGATGCATCTAAAGTATAGTTGGCACAATTTAAATCTAAGGCACCAGTAGTTGTTATATCTACTTCTCCTGCATTACCTATTATATTTACACCAGAATGACCATTAAGGTCTAATGCTGCTGCTTCTGCATCTATTAATATTGTTCCTGCTGTAGTTTTCCAAGTTGATGCAGCTGCACCTGTAAAATTTAATGCACCACTACTAGTAACTACTAAGTTTGTTCCATCACCTTCTATCTTTTCACCATCATCACCAAATGTTAATCCTACACTAGATGGTATATTTATATCTGCTGTTGCTGTTAAATTAATATCTGCACCAGAATTTAATGTTAAATCAGTCCCATCACTACTTATATTTTCACCAGCATCTGCAAATCTTAATTGCTGTCCATTAGCAACTGTGACTGTGCCAGTTAATGCTGTTGTACCTGTAACAGTTAAATTATCATTTACAGTTGTTTCAGAAGTAGTATGACCTATAAATACTTTTCCCCCACTTGTATTAGTTCCTAATTTTACACCATTAGTTGTATTTGTATTGTCAATTTCACAAGTAGATGTTGCATTTATATCTAATGCTGCTGTCGCTAAATCTATTTCACCATCTGCTACTAAATTTAAAACTCCATCACCAGATGCATGTATATATATAGCAGAATCATGGAATTGCAATTTACTTGTTGTTGTCATTTGTAATGCAGATGTAGATAATTGAAATGGTGCTAAATTTTTACTACCTGCTCCATCATCTGTCCAAACATCGTCTAACGATGCATCTAAACCACCATGTGATCCTGTTGCACCTACACCCAAAATTTGTGTATAAACTGTTGACCAAGTATTTCCTTTAATATAGTTGCTCATTTTTTCTCCTAGTATTTATATGTCATGCTTCTTGACTCATAACTTGGCTCCAAGTTATCATATTGAATTATTAAACTTCGATATTCTCTTTCAAATATTTCTTTATTATATGCTAATAAGTCTGGGTCTTTGTATTTTGGTCTAGATGTTAAACTAGTTAAAACTCCTGATATTAAAAGTTGTCTATATGTTTCTGGCACATCTATAATTTGATCTTCACTTATTATATTTTTTACAAATGAATATTGTCTTTTTACTCTTATTCTTAATATTTTTGTTTCTGTTGCTAAATTAGTAGGAAAATATAACCATCTACCTATTTGTGCAAAATAATTTTCTGATACATTGTTTGTATCTTTTACTTCTGGATATGTAACTTGTTGCCATTCTTCATTATCTATAAATACTTCTAAAACTTCCATAATATCATCAGATAATCGCAATCTATTTTCAGTTGTATTCCAATCCCAATTCCATTTAAATCTACCTTGATCTTCAACATTAGTAGTAGTCATATTTTCTACATTAGTTGTAGTTAATTCATTTACTGGAGATGTGATAGACCCTGGAGTTACTTTAATTAAATCTTTAAACAAACCTATTTCATCATTTATTCTTCTTATAATTTTATTGATTTCTAATCTTACTATATTTATACCAGGCTGTTTAGGCATCTCTACTGAAATATCTTTATAAATATCCATAAATTTCATAGGATGTAATTGTACTGTATTTAAGTTATAATTAATCATATTATTTACCTTGTGCCACTGGTCTTAACATTGGCATTGCTGCTATATTAGCTACTGCCTTGTCAATACATTTATAAATAAAATTTCTACCATATTTTAAATCTTCAATTAAGTCAACATTAAAATTCCAATTAGAGCTATCTGGATTTTTTAAATATACTGTAAATACTAATTGTGGAATTAAACCAGTATCAAAGTCTACTATCAACCATAAAAATTTATTATCTTGATACCAAAATACTTCATTTAATGCTGGTCTAAATGCTTCTTCTACTTGCATTCTTTCATATTCTTCTTTTGTTATTTCTTTTGTAAATATGTCTGCTCTTGACCTAACATCAATTAATTTTAACATTTTAGATGGATAATCATACAAATTTCTACCTGTAATTTGACCTACATCTATTGCTTCTTCAACATACAATTCAGGATATTCTATAGGATCGCATTCACCAGACAAAAGCTCTTCACATATAGCTTGTAAAAAAGAATTAGCTATTACACCTCTATATTTTTTAGAATCATCGTCTCCTAATCTTTTTGCTATTTCTCTTTTTATTTGTGTATATGTCATTCTCCAGCCATCTCCTGTTTAAGTTTTGCAACTGAATAATTTATTATTTTATAAATAAAATCTAAAGAAAAAGCTCCTTGCAATTCATCGCCACCTGCAAAATCTTTAGGATGTTTTACAAATTGGACAATAACATTTTGATTAGTCATACTTTCTTTAGGATAAAATCTTACTTTAGACCCCATTCTCCAATAATAAATTTCATCATCATATGGTCTGTTTTCTGGGTCTATTAAACTAGCATAGTCATTAACAGATATAGGTATATATTTATGTTGATTTATTTCTGAATCTTCGTTATTTTCATAATCATCTACTATAGAAAGCAATCTTATACATACTGCTTTTAAAACTGTGCTAGGTGTTTCACCATCAGATTCTACTTGTGAACTTTCTATTAACCATTCAAATTTTGGATTTAATTCATTTACATTTACTTTTTTAAATGTAATCATTCCTGGTACATCATCAGCATTAAAATTACCATCTTTAACTAATGTTACAGCAGACTCATAAAACAACTCTACTGCTCTATCATTATAAGTATCTCTGTCAGGGTCATTAACTCGACTGCAAATTTCTTGTATAACTTCATCAAATGTGTATTTATATAGTGCCATTCTTCTCTTTTAACATTTCTACCAACACTTCCCTTTTTACCATTGTTTCTTTATAAGGTATACCATTTTTTACTGCTAGTTTTTTTAATTCTGGGTATGTATAGTCATCATAAAACTCTTCAACACTTACTTGCATTTCTTCATCGCCATCTTTATATTGTACTGATTTATATTTTTCTGTTAATAATTTAGCTACTTCATCAGTCACATATAATGGTATTTCATATTTAAATATAAAATTCATTCTCCATCTATTCCATGCTGGATCAAATGCATTTATTTCTTTTCTTGTTAAAAATTTGGATGTTGGGCATCCATGAGATGCTTCTTTGTCTAATATTCCTACCATTTACACATCCTTTCTTGTAGCTGCTTTAGCCAAAAAGTGTTCTTTTGACCCTTTTCCACCTGCTGTATTATAATACTTTTTCCAGTAATTTCCCATACTTTCTATTTCTTTTGGTATACTTTTGGGTACTCTCCAATATTTGTATCTGCATAAAATAATACCTGCTGCTATATTGTAAGTAAGTATATCTTTCCAATATTCAGGCTTTGAGCTGCCTATTACAGACTCTGCTATCCCAGTAGCTTCACTCATACTTTTTACTTTGCCAGGTCTAAATTTTAAATAATTGTCACATATATCATGTGCTGTAGCAGGTTCTATTTGAAAGAATGATTTAGCTGGACCTGAACCAAGTTGTTCAATATAGTCATAACCTGACTCAGTCAAGCCAGTAAGAAATACTAGCTCAACTGCTTCAGTGCTCCACATTCCGACTTCTTTTAACTTTACATCAATAAGTTTTCGAATTTGTGTATGATTCATATTATTTTTTATTTACTAAAACATCTTCAATTATTTCAAAAATAGCAGTAAATATTTTTTCCTCTGTTTTTTCATTTATAATAGGAATATTAACATTGTCATTAATTTTTTCTATTATCTTTTTTTTGTTTTCTTCACTAAAAAAATGTGATACCATCATTTCTTGTAAGTTCATTCACCTTCTCCTTTAACTTCGGTTTCTAAAACATTTGAGTAATATTTATGCAAGACATCTAATTCAACTAAGTTTTTTTGCATTTGCAATTTATCTTTACTTATTTCATCGATTCTTACCAATGCCAATTTACTATTATCACTTAAATCTTCCACATTTTTCTTAATCTCTTTTCCATCTTTGTCAGTAAATGTTACTGTAGGTTTTACACTCTCTTCTTTATTTGCCATTTATTCTCCTGTAAATGTTGATGAAGCTGCTAATGTTTGTGCTTCTGTTTTAGTTAGTACTGAGTTATTAGGATATGCTAAGCTAGCACCTAAACTTGTTATAGCTGATAGTTCACCTGTCAACATAGAAAACTCTCCTTTAACAATGATATATGCTCCATCATGAGACTCTCTAGGTGCACCAAGCTTACCTGCAAATGTAGCTTCTTTCCAAGTTGGAGTATAAGCTGTAGTTATATCTATCTCACCATCATCTGTGTATGTGTAATTATTCCAACCTAATTTAGGTTGTAATACACTTGGTATTGCACTTTCATAAGTTGCTTTGTTTAAACATATATACATTTCATAATGTGCCATTTATACTCCTAATTCTTGTGTTGACTTTTAGTGTTGTTATAATTTTTCTTAACTTCTTTTATAGATAATGCTTTGTCATATATTCTTAAATCATCTATAAAGCCTGTAGCTGCATTTCCTGACCCTGTCATTTTTGCTATTGCTTTAAATGTAAAATCATTTGCAGAATCACCTACTTCTCTATCACCTGTATTTAAATCAAGTCCATTTACATAAACTTTATAAGTTCCACTTTCTCTAACTAAGACACAATGAAACCATTCATAAACAGAAGGTCTACTATCTACTGCAAAAGCACCACCTACATCTGTAGTACTATCCATTGTTATTGTTTTGTTATCTCCACTTTGTTGTCTAATATAAACTGTATTAAGCTTCCCACTTGACAATACTCCATTAGGAATAGATATAAAATCTGTATTATTTGCACCTAAAATAAATCCATCATCATCACTTTGAAATTCTCTAGTTAATTTTCTCCACATTTCTATAGAAAAATCACCCTCTATATCTTTATCATATGGTATATCTGCATAGTCACCTTCATATGCTCCTACCCATGTGCTTCCATTTAAATGTAATGACCCTTTACTAGGATGAACTATATTATTAGAATAGCCTTGTGTGCATAGATTGGCTGTTACTCCTTGTTGAAAAAATATATAATTAAAAGTTCCATTTATAGTTCCATGATTATTATTAGATGATAAATCTTCCCAACTACCACTTGATTCTAAATTATTATTTTTCCAATAACCTGTTAAATTATTAGACTCTGAGTGCTTTGTGCTATTTAATGGCAATCCATCATTATATAATTCTACAATTTCATTAATATCAAGTTCTGTATTAAAAATAGATACTTCATCTATTATAGTCCCTGCATTTACTCTATCTGTTACACTTGAACTATTAATACCTCTGCCTAGATAAATAGGAGAATTTCCATTGCCCAATCCATCTGCATCTATATTTGATGAAGCAGTTACAACCAAAATACCATTAACATATAATTTAGGTGGATTATTAGCTGAAAAAGTACCTACTATATGGTTCCAAGTGTTTGTAGATAAAGCTGTGCCTGATTCAATAACTGTATTAGCATCAAATGAATCTATTGCACTTTGAACATTCCATTTAGGTTTTTCATTACTTTCTATTGTCAATCTAAACTCTCTATTGCCTGTACCTGCATTATATTTATTTACTATAGCTTGGTCTGCTGTTCCTGATTTTACAAAAACCCAAGCAGAAACAGTTCCTGCTGTTGTCATTAGTTGTGCATCAGCTATTTCTATTTCAGTATCAGAACCATTAAAAATACTTTTAATACATCCATCCATAAATGCTGTTTGTGGTATATATTGTTGTTGGTTTGCATCAGTATATCCTGTTGCTATGCCTACCTCTTTAAGAGAAATAGAATTAAATGTTGTTATTTCTGAAGTACCTGCACTTGCTCCAAATCTAACAAAATCAGTAGTAGCACTATTAGTTGTAAAGGTTATAGATGCATCTGCATAACTTGTGCTATTAAGAGTAACACTAGTATTTGCAGAACCATCATAATGTAACATTGTAGTACTACCTGTATTAACTTTATAATTAGCACTTAAAATATATTGCCTACCTGATACTAATGATTCAGACATTAATTCGCTTTTACTACCATCTAAATACATAGTAGACCCATCTGCTTGGTCTACATATTCAATAGATAATATATCTGTTTCTTTAAGGCTTAAATTATCAATAAATGCTTCTTCACCACTTGACATAGCTGTCACTTTTAAAAAATCAGTTGTAGTACTAGTAGCTGTAAAAAAAACAGTATGCCTAGTAAAAGTATTGTCAGTTAATCCATCTACTAAAAATACATTAGGTCCTGATATATACCAATTTACACTTGCACCTGAACTTACTTTTAAATCAGCTGTTAATCTATATACCTTTCCTACTTCTAAATCTGCACTTAAAGCACCACTATCTCTAAGTCTAATTAAAGAATTACTATCATTAGTTATTTTAATTGCACCACTATCAACTGCTACACCACTATTACCACCTGATGTCCAATAACTTGCATCTGAACCATCTGCAGCTGCTGCATCAAATAATTCTGGACCCATATTATATATTTTATTATCACCATTGGGTGCTATACCAAATTTACTAGAAGAATCTCCACCTGAATAATCTGTTGCAATTCCTAAATCTATAGCATATACAGTATTATTAGCATCAAATGTTGGAACAGTACTTCCATCAGCATGGTTCATACAAAATACAGTACCAGGATAATTATCAGGGGCACCATATGTTGTAAAATCTATATCGGTTTGAGTTACTATTTCATAATAAGAGTGATGTTTTGCAGCTCCACTATTTATTATACTACCTGTAGTCCTTAACTCTCCACCTGAATTTGTAAAATCTCTTTTATTTGCATTTAATAATTCATCACCTAAAAAAGTAGTAGTACCATGATAACCTTGCTTGACTTTTTGTATTGAAAAATTACTTACTGTTATATCATTACCTGCACCATTAGAATTAAAAAAGAATTGACTATTATTATTAGCTACATCTATAGACCTATAAAATACATTTGAACCTGCAGACAATGTTAGTGATTCTACACTACTTCCTGTTTTATACCATCTTATACTTTGCTCATCTCCAAAAGGTGTAGTTTGTGTTACATCTAAAGATATTTTATAATTACCTACTATAAGATTTGAAGATAATATTCCTGAGTTTCCACTTAAATATGCATTACTAGAACCATCTGCATTAGATGTTAATGTAAATCCTGTTGCACTTCCTCTAGTTAAATCTGCAGTTGTTAAATTATTCCAATTGCCTGAAGTTCCAACACCTGTAACTAAATTAGTTTCTAATCCACCTGTATTAGCAGCATCAAATACAACTGTTTGTGGATTGGTTACTCCTGTATCATTCATAGGATACCAAACTTTAAGATTAGATACTAAATCATCAGTTATAGTTTGGGATGTTATTAATTTTTCAGGATTTAAATAATCATATGTTACATCAGCAAGGCTCCATACAGTATCCCATAATTGCCAATCAGATATTTTGCCTGGAAAGTCTCTAGTGCTACTAGACCTATTTATTTTACCTATACATATATCACTATTTACATTTGCAGAAAATATACTTGATTCAGCAGCAGATTGTGAAATCAACTCTCCATCAACATATAGTTTAAAGCCTGAACTAGCTTGACTTCCATCATATGTCCCAACTAGTCTAATAAATCTACCTGTAGGAGCATCATCATCTGATTTTGTTCCTTTAATATTTGAATAGTCACTACTACTAGAACCTAAATATCCACCAAAATGCAATTTACTACCATGTATCCCTAAATACTTTGAATTTCCTAATTTATCTAATACAGTTATAACATATGCACTACTAATATTATCTATATAAACCCAACAAGCTATAGTAAAAGCTGTAGAGTTAGTATAGGCAACAAGAAAGTCAGGATTAGATGAAATTGAATCACTTACACCATCAAACTCTAATGCTTTGCCTGAATATATACTTAATCTATCTACAGGCTCTCCTGTTTTTTGTGGAGAGTTTCCAAATGTTGCTGCTGTACTATTTGATACTATTGATGTTGCCATTATGCTAATGTCCCATGATTTGTGCCTTGACTATCTTTAACTCCACCTGTTCCTGCTGTTCCATCTGTGGCTGTTTCTTCATCTAGTCCCCACCAAGATACAAGGTTAGTTTTTTCTGATGTTGTTAATTCTGAATATTGTTTTTGACTTATTGTTTGTATTTCTTCTTGAGTTAATACCCTACCTACCCATATACCTACTTGTGCTATATTGCCATCAAAATAAGCAGAAGCCTCACTTCTTCCAATCCTTAAATTATCAGTATTAGTTAAATCTGCAGATGATTGTCCTGAAATATCAGTAGTAGCTTGTAATACTCCATCAATATATAAACTTTGCAATGCACTTCTATCTATTGTAGATGCAACATGTGTCCATACTCCTACAACAGGAACAAATGAATCAGTTTTTGTTGAAAAAGTAGTACTGCCACAATCTGTAAATAATTCAATATCATCTCCACCATCATCAATTCTAATTTGAATACCAGGCTTATCCCCTGAACTATCTCTATTGTTTACTATTCCTTCATAAGCACCTAGAGTGTCTGCTTTGTACCAAGCTACTATTGAAACATCATCAGTATTAAAATCTATAAGTCCACAATCTATATAATCATCAGTACCATCAAAACTTGCACTACCACTACCTATAGAATCTGCTAATGCTGCTGATGAATTATCTGCACCTCTTGGTTTTGTTGGGGTATTACCACCATATATACTATCTGTAAATGTTACACTATTATTATTAATAGTTATATCATTATTACCTGTAGCATCACTACCACTTAATGTAGAAGACTCTAATGCATACCAAGATTGCAAATGTGTTAATTCACTACCTTGCAATTCCGAATATGTTTTAAACATAACATTTTGCACTTCAGATGCATTTAAAGCTCTGTGCCATACTGCAAAGTTTTTTAACTTTCCATTATGATAAACAGAACCATACTCTCCTATTCTATCTATAGTAGAGCCACTAGTAACTATACCACTTCCTGATGTACTTGTTGCTTGTGATTTACCATTGACATATGAGTTAATTTTAGAACCATCATATGTTAATGCAAAATGCATCCAATCTGTTGTATCAGTAAAGCTACTAGTTGTAACAACTGAATTAGAACCATCCAAAGTTACTGATGCAGTTATACTTGTGGCATTTACACCTCTATAATAAAATCCTGAACTAGAATTTCCACAAATTACTAATCCATCAGCATCTCCTAAAGAACCTTTTTTTGCCCATGCCATTATTGTAAATGCAGCTGCATTATCTAATACTGCTGTAGGAATGACAAGACTTTGACTACTACTTGCTACAAAATTAGCACTACCTGTACCAACATGTTCAAGGTCTGTATTTTTAAAGTCAAAGAATAGTTTGAGGTTATCTTTTAAAAATGAAATAAATGTTACTGAAACTTTACTTAACGATGAAGATAATCCTAACATATTAGCCTAAGTAAAATATGCAAGATCCAGTTTCAACTGTAACTGCTGACCATCTGCCAAATATAGTTATTCCACCTTGTATAGTGTCTGTGTTAGATAATGAATTTCCATAAGTAGATGTGCCAGTTCCTATAAATCTTGCATCTGCTTGTGTTAATGTAGTTAATGTTGAATCTTCACACATTGTTATAGCTACTATAACTGCACCACTAGGAATACCTGTAGCTGACTCACCTGCATCTAAATGTCCTGAGCCATGTTGTCCTAAAGAAATGTTATTTGCTTCTTGAACTGAATTTTGTTGTTTACCTGTTCCCATTTATCTTCCTTTCTAAGCCTGGTCGGCATGAATGAACTGTTTAAAAAAATAATACATTGGGGGATGCAATATCCCCCTTTGTATTTTCCTAAGGCATATTATTTATGCATTTACTGCTGTTGTGCTAAACAAAGCACCTAAAGTAGCTGTATCAACATCACCTATCATTACACCTTTGAAAATGACAACATTTTCAACACCTGTGTAATAGAACTCTAATGTAGTTCCTGGATGTCCACCTGCTTTAGTGTCAGTATCAACATCTATATCTAATCTAAGATTAGATGTTCCAACTGCACTTGAAGCTAGTGCTGCATTCGCAGTAGCTTGACCTTCAGTTGCATCTGAAATACCTATTGCACCACCAACTATTTTAGTTGTTACAAAACCAACATGCATTAATGCAGCTGGTGCTAGACCAAAGACTATTTTTACAATTAGTCCTGCATTAGATGTTGTTGCTTCTGGCAACTGTATATAGTTAGTATTTGCTATTGCACCATTTACTAATACTGTTTTAGTACCACCATTCCAGATGTACTTAGTAGTATCAGAAAAATCTACAGTAGTAGTATCAGTAATATAGACAGTTTCATCTGAATATGCATTTTTATACATTGTTGAACTTTTCATCTATTCACCCCCCTTATACTGTTTCACAAGTAGCTAATACTAGCGAACTTGTATTTATTGTTGCAATCGCTGCAGCATCTGTTTCAGATGCATTGCCAGTAGAATAAGCATTAGTTGAACCTGCTCCTGATGCTTTACCAGCAGCTGCTTCTAATACATACTCATTACGATTATAACCATTAATAGCTGCACCACCAATTTCAATTGTGTTTTCATGGTCATCGACCTCGCTTGTAAAGTGAAGGTCTTTTGCAATACCTTTACCCATACAAGAATTACCAAATACAATTGCATTGTAGATTCTTTTACCACCTGCATCACTATGTAGTGTTACAGAAGATGGTTCAAGTCTAGATGATGTAGATGAGCCAAAGAAATATCCAGCTTCATCCCATTCTCTAACACCTACTATATCTTCGTAAATACAGAATCCAGCATAGTGTCCTGCCATACCTTCTATTTCAGGCATAGAACCAGAACCCATGAATGCATTTCTTTGTGCAGCAACATAGTCACTATCACCTTGCAATGATTTCATTTGGTTAGGATGCACTAATAGAACCCAATATTTATTACCATTGATAGTTTCCATTTGTGGTATTTTAAGCTCCATACATTTAACTCTCAATGATCTCAACAAGCTACTTGTCAATGCAGTTTCAACAGTACCAGCACCAGTGTCAGTCATACCTATAGCTGCATCTAATTGAGCATTAGTTTTAAATGTTTTTTCTGCACCAATAGCTGTTAAAACACCACCATCGTTACCATACCAATTTGGGTGATATCTTCTTGCTAACCCTAAACCATCTGAAGCTGTACCTACTGATAAGTTAGGTGACACACCTTCATAAAATGTTTGAAAGATTGATTGGTTTTCCCACTTAGTAAACCATTTAGCTAAAGCTGGTCTAGCTTCGTCATAAAGTTTATACACTTTAGCTCTTTGTTCTGACATAGAGCCTGACTTTTTCATAACAGCTTTTCTATATTGGTTAACATATGCTCTTAACCATCTCATTGATTGATCTTCACCAGTTCCTTTTAGAACAGTATCTCCATATACAGGTGAACCAGATAAGTCATTTAAGAAAGGTATCAACATATTGTCACGACCTTCTTGTATAAATGCACTCATAATTTCAATTGGTTTTCCTGAGGGAGTATATACTGTGTTTCCATTTTCTTCTACAGAAATGTCAACATTTCCAGAAAACTTAGCGAAGAAAGTATTATACCAAGATTCTTTTTTCAATAAAGAATTTAGAATCTCTACATTAGCTATAAAACTTTGATTCGTTTCCATTTAATTCTCCAGTTAATTATTTATTTAAATATTTCTTTCTGAGTTTTTTCAAATCATCTACAGATAAATTATCTAGTGTTTTTTGCATTTCCCCTCTACCAAGGTCAGAGATTTTGATAAGCTTAGATGCTTTACCAGAACCTTTTACATCTACTTTTTCAGTAGTTTTGGCTGCTGCCTTTTGTATATCAGCTCTAGCTTTTCTTTCACCTGACATAGTAAGATTTTTCACAACATGCTCTAAACCAAAACGATCTACTAGCGATTTGTGAAAAGACTTTTCTGTTAATAATCCATCTTCTTTGTATTGATTTGCATTCTCAGCAACATAATTGAAATCTTCATCTGAAATATCAATGCCTTGATTTTTTAAAATGTTCTTTTGCTGATCCATGAATTGCTGATTATCTCTGCTATTCATTCTACTTGCTATATTTTCCTGAGTCCTTTTAGTAATTAGATCATTTTCGATTTCTCGTATTAACTCTTGTTGTTCTTCACGAGCTTGTATATCATAAGGATCCATATTGTCTAGCTTTTGCTTTTCAGCTTTCAAACCTTCTGCTATATCATCAGCAGTTAGTCTTTCAAACACTTCTTCATCTGTAAGGTCATCTGTATTTCTTGCTACTTCTCGCAACTGACCAAGTTCATCTCCCTGTTCTCCCATTTTTTTCTGGGCATTTTGATGCATCTCGATAATCTCTTCACGAGTTTTATTAGCATAGATGTCGTTTTCATCTACTTGGGTGGTGGCTACATCTTGATCAATTTCATCTGCAACAGTTTCTCCCTCAGCAGGTTCTGTTCCAGACTCCACATCACTCGACTCATCTGACAAGTAAAACTCACCATCCTTTTCTACTAGCTGTGAATCAGACTCAGTAGATTCTACTGGTGTTTCACTACTAGTGCCTTTTTCAAGTTCTGTTAGTTCTGCTTCGTATTTTGGGTCAGCTCCCTCTTGATTTATATTCTCTTCCATTATTTTTTCCTCTTTTTAATTATGCGATCTGTTTTTACTTTTAATATATTTCTTAATGCACCACCCCTAGTTTGCAAAGGTGTTTTTTGCACTGGTTCTTGTTTTATTTTTCTATCAAATACTATAGGTGGCAATATTTTCATTTTAACTCTTTATTTATTTTAATTAACATATACACTAATGTAGCTAATGCTGCTAATGCACTCATTATAGGTGGCACATATTCTGTCCAATGCAATGCACTACCTGTTATTCCTACTGCTGCTGTTCTTAATGTATCTATCATCAATACTTTTTTTTCATTATCTTTTTGTATGTTTTTGATTTTTTGCTTTTATTTTTTTTGGAATTAGGGAAACCAGCTTTCATATTATTATATGCTTTTGTTGTTATAGTAGATTTAGATTTAGGTCTACTTGTTCCTGATTTTTTTCTTTTGTTTATATTATGATATAAAGAATGCATTTATGCTCTCCATTTTGTGTCATTTGCCCACCAGGCTGCTGACATTTTACCTTTTTCTATATTTTTTTCATGTCTAGCTCTAAAACTCTGTGCTCTTGGTGTATTAGTTTTATCTCCAGTCACACCTTGTTGTCCATATCTTATTGTTTTTACAATATTTCCCACTTTAGCTACTACAACATGTGATTTAGTAGGATGTCCTGGTGTTCTCTTTGGTTTATTAAAACCAGATACACCTATTCTTTTCAATAAATTTTTATATGTTTTACTCTTGTTTGCCAACTTGCCTTACCTTTTTTTGTTTGCCTATTTCAATTTTCTTTGACTCTAATCTTAACTTTTCCTCATCATTCATCATTCCTCGCTGTGCCTTCATATTATCTAATACTTGTTTTGTACTAGCTAATTCTTGTTGCTGTTGAGCAAATTCTGCTTGTTGACCTGCTTGTTCTTGTTGTGATTGCATTACTTGATCTATATATGCAACCATCTGATCTGAACCTTTAATAGGTGCTGATTCTACTAATGTTCTCACATCTACGAATGCTGGGTTTATTTGACCTATAACATTTGTCAAAGCTATCATTCTGTTAAAGTTATCTTCAACATTTGTTATGTTGTCTTCTCCTTCGTCAAGCTCTACATATACAGATGGGTTATCAACATTATTCAATATTGTACCAGCATAATTTAGATTGATTATAACCTCTTGGAATATATTGTCTTGTTTTAATCTGACAACTCTGTCTTGTTCTGCATATACAAAAGAAAAATTATCCATAAAATCTTCAGCTATAACTTTTCTTATACGAGATAAATTTTTAAAATATGGATTTATAGCTGCAGCAGCTCGTTGTACTTTTTGCTCAAATAACACACCTGACTCACCAGACCTAGCTGTCTCACCTTTCATAGCTTCTGACACCAAAGAAACTCGTTGTGCATATTGCACTGAGTTTTCTGCATTAGTAAGAATATCTGGTGGCACTGAGCCTGGACCCAGTCTTTGAGGAGTCATAGCTGGATTGTTTAGCTCATATACCATGTTCGGTTGATTACCTTTTTCTTTTAGAGCTTTAATCGTTTCTTTCTCTCGTTTATCGATAAATACACCACCAGATAATATCTGTGTCACATAATCTCTAACTTGCGATTTAGATTTGTTTACATCATCTTGTATATCTAATAATAAATCTACTAGTGAAGTTTGTTCATTTACTTGCACATTGTAATTATAACTCCACACAGGAAAACAATCAAAGTTAGCTGTGTTACCCTTTGCTTCTTCATCCAACACAACTAAGTTTTTAAAATATGGTATAACAGTTGTTATATGTATTTTTTCTTTATCAAATTCTTTTATAATTATTAAATCTGGGTTTTCTTTTTTTTCTTTTGCAAAGTCTGCTTTTTTCATAACATAGTATTCTTTGCCATCATATGCAGTTACACATTTAACAACTTGTCTTTCTTGCATTTCCAATACACGATATCTACCATTTTCTTTATCATAATGCTCTAAGTTGTTACTGTAAACCCTATCAGTCATTCTTCGTATTGTATCAGATAGCTGGTTCCACCACCACAAATCTCTTTCATTTTTTTCATCTTGTGGGTCAACACCATATTTTTCTGCTATAATATCTAATGGTTCCCAACCTTCTTTTATTATCCACCTACAATGTTTAAGCCTATAATCATTTGCTCTTGTTTCTGGATCTATATGTACTCTAAAATTATTTACTACATCATATTTAAATTCTAAATAACCTTCTTCGTTTACCTCATAGGATCTTTCTATCCATCCACCTAGCTTTGTAGTCAATGCATCAATAAAAGCAATTTGCAATTTATCTTCCATGTCCTGCTCATCTGCTATTGCATTCCATCTTCCTTGTACTATATCAGATACATTAACACCAGATATAGTAGTAGGTTTAAATCTAGCTTGTCTACGATTCAGTTGTTCATTACCTACAAGTGTAGATACAATAGGTGTAATTATATTGTATTTTAATGTAGGTTTTTTGTATTTCTTAGCATTTGTTTTTTCATCTGTTGTCCAAGTATCATTATTTAAATACCTGACTGCTCTTTCTGATTCTGTTCTTGCTTCTTGAAATGAATCACGAGCATAGTCAAATGCTTTTAGAACTTTGTCGGCAGGTTTACTTATTGTTCCTGAATAAGATTTAGACATTTATGATGTTTTCCAATTTAAACTTCCACCTGATATTTTATTCAATAACTTATATCTCCAACCCTTTTCTTGTTTTTCTCTACCAGTTTTTGTAGGTAATACTTTAAGTGCACCATAGGCAAGTGCATCAAAAGCATGATCCTCAGACTTAGTATCAACATCTTCTGGGTTCAATTCTGCTGCAGGTAAGTTAGGAATAGTTTCACAACAATAACTACAATTTTCTGTAAATCTTATTTTTGCATTACCTTCGTCTGGAACTTCCAACCCTTCATACACTATTTTTGCCTTAGCTTTTCTATCATTGTTACCCCTCGATAAAAATATACTTTCATCTCCATAGAAATCAGCAGGACTATAAAGTGCACCTTCTTTTTCAGAGTGTTTGGTCCAGTATGCAGGATCAGCAATATCATCATCAAAATCTGTAGGCTTGAGTTTATATTTCTTCCAGGTGTACTCATTAACCATTTGTGCTTGTTTAGAAGCAGATAAACCTGTTTCGACAATTTCATCAAAGATTATCATATCCCCATTACGATCCACTGCAGCAAATAAGCATACAAATGGAGCCTTTGTTCCATAATCGTAGAATCTAAACAAAGTGTATTTTTGCTTTAGATCCTTATCTACTTTAAATTCAGACTTCGAAAGTATATGGTGCATAGGATTCCAATTGTCAAAGTAGGTTCCTGCAAAGACATCCCACCGACCCTCTAGCCACATTGCCCTTAATATTGGATTTAGTTTCTTTAGCTTCTTGACATAGGCTGGGTCATTTTTCAACAAGGTGGGATTGTCAAATACTGTGGCTGGAATAAATTTCCATGTGATTCCTTCATCATCATAGTACTTTTCACCTGAAGTTAACCTGGCATAATCTACATCAAAATCTGTAGAATGAACAAACCCATCTTCAACTGGTGGGCATCTATCTACAAATTTTTTCTTTAGCCATATATGTCCTACATTTCCTGGATTTGATGTTAAACAAATCTGTGGTTTAAGGTCTTTGTTGTCAGTTCTTACAGATGTAGATAGCTCATCTACCCAACTCTCAGGAAACTGATTCGCTTCATCTATGCCAATAAAGTTATAGTTACCACCAATATAGTTATCTAAAGCTCTTCTATCCTGACAATGTACTAAGTAAACCTTGGCACCTGAGGGAAACTGGTAGCACTTATTTCTTTCTTGCCAACTGGCATCATACAACTTGTATAGCTTATCACACTCAGGCTTGAGGTTTCTTTCGAGCTGTGGGTATGTCCTTCTGATAAGTAAGGCGATAAAGTCAGGGTAGTCAATTGATATTCGTTCAATAACAAGCTCTGGCTTCTTACCTTGTTTCCTGAGCTCTTTGATTTCTTCTTTATTAAGTATTTTACGATTATGCTCATAATGCCATCTCCTAGGTGTTAGTGCTGCTTTCCAGGATAACATTAGTGATTTACCACCACCTCTTGCTCCACCATAGAATACCCAGTCTGCAGTGTCTTTTAAAAATTCAGTTTGTTTACCAGCATGTGGTATAAAGCTTACCATTCAGATACTCCTACTTTATGACTGTCTTGTACAAATGCTTTTCTGTTACTTGTTGGCTTATTAGATAAATTCCAATTAGCAGCAGACTTATGCCAATCCTTCATCTTGTTTCTACCTACCATCCAATCCTTGCTTTCATAAAAGTTCCAAAACTTCTGCCCTTGCAACTCTGGTTCTACATAAGACTTTTCTTTAAAGTATGTTATTACTTCTTCCATATTAGGTATCTTAAAAGGTTTTTTTCTTTTTATTACTTTTTCTTTTACTTTATCCTTATCTTTATCTATATCTTTATCTTTATATATATCTTTAGCATCTGCTTTGGGTCTGGCTAGGTCCTGCTTAGGATCTGCTAAGGGTCTGCCTAGGGTCTGATCAGGGTCTGGGTTGTTTAAGATATCATCTAGTTCATACTTTTCTATCATAGCAATTACAGATTTATGTACATTATTATTAGGATTTAAGTTTTCTCCATATTGAAATTTAATAAATTTAGGTAAAAACCATTTATCATCTTCAAGTATTATAATTCTATTACCAAATATATTCAATACTTCATCTTTAGTATAAGTACAATTAATTAAAAATGATGCTAATCTCATATTCACATTCCATATGCCTACATGATTACATGTTCTACATATATAATCCCAGAATGCTTTATACTTTACATCTAACTCATGATACCATTCTCTATTATATATATCAGTATCAGTGTATCTCTTTGCCATAGTTATTTCTCCTCTTTTAATATATCTTCTGGTTTATCTACCTCTATAACTATGCCTTGGCATTTAAGAAATTCTTCTGCTTCTTTAATTGAATCTAAAGCTTTAAATATTAAACTCAATTCTCTATCTATAGTGCTTAATATTTCATTAAACCACCACTCTTGCCTATTCTCAAGACTATTTTTTATTTCATTTATCTTGTTGTAAATTAATGAATAATCTTTGCCACTGATTACTTTCTTACATCTACCAATTTTTTTTGGCTTACCAGTAGGTGTTAATGCATGACTATTTTCACTATTTTCAAAATCCTGTGGTCTTAATATATATGTAGGTAAACCTACTTTTTTTAATGCATCAATCATTTTAACTTGTTCTGGTCTTAATTTGTCTTTTCTATTCTTTACTTCGACACAAGCTAAACCATCATATCTGCCTATTCTACGAATCATAAAATCAGGATAACCATTTCTTAAAACTTCATACCCCAAACACTCTAAGTATTTTTTTACCTTTTTTTCAAACACATTCATGTACTATTCCTCTCTCTTTTGATAGTATGTTTCACTATCTGCTTTTAACTTATCTATTATATCCTTCCTGGTGTTACCTTCAGCTATAGTTATATATATACCTGACTTAGTCCTTTTCTTAACAAACCATTTAGGATCTCTCTTACTTTCTTTCTTGTAACCACTCAATGACTTCTCTCCAATCATATCTTATTAGTTTACCACCTCTACCAGAATTATCTATAGCTACTGGTAACCCACTCTTTCTCCACTTATATATAGCTTGTCTACTTACAGACAATAACTCACATAACTGCTTTGTTGTTACTAGTCCTTTCATATGCTCTCCTTGTCTCCACTCTCATAAATCATATAAATATCCTCTCTTTTGATATTTGTAAATTAAGCTTATTTAGTTAATTATGTCAACCAATTATTTTTACTGTTTTGTGTAAGAGCTACATAAATGTATATACGAGGGTCGGCTCCCAACTTGTGGGTGGGTATGTGTCGCAAATCCTTAATTTCTTGTGTGTACGAGGGGAAACAATGCAACATAATATAAATAATGTTGCACAAATGCACAAAATCAAATATATATTATTATAGATCACAACATATATTTATAATCACATATTTATTTAAAAAAAAATAAAAAATCTTTTATCTTGTTTTATCCTCATGAACTATATAAAAAATTATATATTTATATTAATTATTATTATTTTTTTGTTGCTTGGTATTGTGTTAACTATGTAAACTTATAAAGTTTCAATTGTGGTAATTGAAATATTAATAAAATAAAATAAGGATAATAAAAGAATGAATACAATAATAAATCAAATCAATAAAACACAAAATGAATTAGATAAAATAAATGATCATATAACTATATGTTATAATTCAATAAAACTAAACAAAAAAAGAAATAATAAAACAATAATAAAAGATCATTTTTTATCACAAATAAAAGAAGCAGATAAAAAAAGAGTTAATCTTGTAAAGACTAGGGAAGATTTATATTTAAAATTAAGAGTTAAAAATATAAATATTTTACATAGTTTTATAAATGAGATTACACCTCAAATTATGAATTTTTGTTCTCAATATATAGAACTAAAACACATTAAAAAAGATAATTCATTAAATAAAAAATTAGTTGATAGAATTAATAATTATATTAATGACTTAAAAAATAATGATAGTTATAAAAGATATAATATTCAATCATATTTTAAAGACTCACATAATACAAAATATTTAGTGTTTCGTATTTCTTGGTATGATGGAAGATCAAATAATTATTATGACACTGAAAAAATGGTTTTTCATGTAAACCATGATCGATTTGGTGATGGTTCCAAATCATTAGAATTTTATAATAGTAATGACTATCAAAATATGCCAATAAATACTTTTGGATATGTTAAAAAAGTTATGAAGCAATTAAAAAAGCATGATGAAAAAATAGAATCATTATTAAAAACTAGAAATCAACTTCAATCTAATATTAATAATTTTCAAAATGTATATAATTATAAACATGTAAGGGAGGTCAGATAATGCAATTAATTTATCAAATTTTAATAAGTTTTTTTCTAATAGTTTATACAATTCAAATAATACATTTTGTAAGTATGATTTATAAAACTATAAAACAAAATAAAATGAGGAATAAATAAAGATGAAATTAATAAATAAAATAATAAAATATTTAAATTATTGTAATGATATTACAAACACAAATATAATATTTAAATTAAATATTGATAAGAATAATAATATTTATGAATATTTAGTAATTGATACAATAGGAATTAGTTTTGGAGAAAAACCAAAAAAAACTACTTTTAATAGTAAAAAAGCATTACAAAAACATTTAAAAGTTATAGAGAAATTATATATTAAAACTTTTAATAAATAAAGCTCAAAATAGTGTGAAATTTAGGTTTTTTTCAGGTTCGAACCCTGACACACTACAAAAAAATATAATAAATAATTTGCATATAAATAAGAGTTATTAATATATTTAATCAATAGTTGGTTACTATAATAAAAAAGAATGGAGAAAAAAAGAATGAAAAAACAATCTAATTTTAATAGATCATTTCTAATAAGAATAGCACAATTAATAAAGTTTAATGAATATGATAAAATAATTAAGTTATTAGAAAATCAAATAAATCTTAATTACATGAAAATTTTTAAAAGTGGTACATGGGAACAAGAAACACACAAATTTATTAATTTTTTGAATGTAGTTAAAACAAATGATCCTAGTCAGATAAAACAATTATTAAATCCCAGTATTGTATTTAATACATCAGGTAATAGCAAATTAAAATTCTTATCATTTTCAAATTTACCTATTGTCAATTGTATAGGTGCTGGATCATGTAAAGATTTTTGCTATAGCTTAAAAGCTTGGAGGTATCCTCAAGCATTTTATAAACAAGCAAGAAACACAATATTGACTCAAAATCATTTTAGTATTATTAATGATTTTATGAATGATTTAATAAACTCAAAACAATTCAAGAAACACAAAAGAATTGATTTCAGGTTGTATGTAGATGGTGATTTTAACACAATTGAAGAACTTAAAAACTGGATGAATTTACTTAAAAAACATAATATATTAAAATGTTATGGATATTCAAAGAGTTTACCATTATTTAAATATTTACATGATAATAAATTTAAATATCCATCTAACTATAAATTAAACTTGTCAAATGGTGGTCAATTTGATACTATGTTCAAATGGGCTATAAATAACCTTGATATTGTTCGAGGTCGATTTTTAGCTATTGATATAGGCAAAAATCAATCAGGATTTGACAGAACAAAAGATCAAAGAATATTGTTAAAAGAGAAGCTAGGCAACAAAAAATACTTTGTATGTGGTGGTGTATGTTCAGATTGTACAAAAGTAGGTCATGCATGTGGTCTAGATAAGTTTAATAATATTGATATTGTAATACCTATACACTAAAAAGAGAGGATAAAATAAGAATGAATAAACCAAAACCAACAACATATAATTCCAGTGCTATTGAAAACTTGGAATACATAGAGAAAGTAGTATTTCAATTAATAAATGGTAATAAAGATGATATAGATAGAGATGATATTTATACTTCAATTGCTTGGTTAGCTGAGGATTTAGGATATATCTATAAAAATGGTGGATACATGAGAAAAAAAGACTATTTGAAGATAGTTAATCCTGATCTTGCAGCAATAGCAAGAAATAAATTAATTGCTAAAAAAGAACAATTAAAAAAAGAAAAAGTAGTTGAGTTCAAAATACAATGGTGTGTAGATGATGTTAGGCATCGTTTAGATGTAGAACATATGACAGATGAAGAAATTTATGAACAATTGGATGATATTACAGATGATATGCATGATATGGCTATAGAATCAGGTTGGGAGACTATGGAACATTGTTTTAAAATTAAGGGAGAAAATAATGATTGATTTATTATTTATAGGATTAATTATATTATTGTTAACAATATTCATAGCTTGTTTTATAGACGAGAAATAAAAAAGCTTGACTTATGTTTGTAAACTTTCGTAAGTTATGTTAACTAAAATAGTTGAATTGGTTATTTAATTATAATAAAATAAAGGAAAAAAGAATGAAAAAAAATCCAAAAGTTGTTAAGATGAAATTAGTATTAAATGTTAATCATAAATTAGATTATGATGTAGAACTTTATCATGATATGTTAATAAAGTTAGGCTATAAATCTGATTTAAGACATTCTCATAACTCCAGTAACATATATAGCAATGCACCAAAAAATATTTGTGATGGTGTAAATAAATTAGTTATGGAAAGTATGTTAGATCCACAAGATCAACAATTAGAGAATGTACTTAAAAAGCAATTTACATTGCATGAAACAAGTGATATTGTAAGTTTTATTCAGCAATATCATGATTATAGTAAGAAATTATCTAAAACTGATGATAACACAGAAAATGATTTTAGTGATTATATAAAATCAATTAATAATAAATCACTTACAAAAGAAGATGCTCTGGAAACTATTATACATACTCATGAAAAGAAAATAGAAAACCTTAAACAAGTTTTAGATTGGTTTAATTCTTTTGTAGATGCAATCCAAACATGGGATCATAAACTATACAACAATGCATGTAAATATGCTGATGAAGTTGAGGAAGGATGTATATAATGGAAACTATTAAATCAATATTATTTATAGTTGGTTTTGTACTAGTATGTTCAGAGCCAATAGTTGGACCAATTATAGGTTTGGTTTGTTGGTGGATATGTTATATTTTAGATGATGGACAAATGTTTTATAAATAGGAGAATAAATAATGTTATTATCAATATTACATAAATTTTTAGAACATTTTAATTTAGGATTATATTATACAGATGATCCTGTTATTAGAATACCTTCTGAAGATGGATTTGTTTTTAAAATTAATTCAATAGATCCTGTTAAGATGAACAGATTGGTCAAAGAGTTTAATGAACAAGCTAAAAGACAAGTTGAAACACCATCTGAATACAGACAGACCTGAGATTAAATTTATAAATTCTTAGTTAAGGATATAATATGATTTGTAAACATGATAATTGTAAGCATGATAACTTTAAAGAGATAGCAAGATTTGATAGTCATGGATTTACTGAAGTTGATTATGAATGTAAAGATTGTAATTCTATTGGTTCTTGGACTTGTTTAGAGTCTGAAACTATACACTGGGATGATCCATGTGATTATGAGTAAAAATATTTTGGATATCATGTAAATTATATGTAAGTTTTGTAAACATAGTGGGGTAGGTTTTGAGTCCTAACCAGGCTCATTCCTTATTCATTCTTTTTCCTGCCCCACTTATTATTAGGAGTTAAAATGGTTGTTGAACCTATAAAGAGTAAAACATTGATTAGTAAAATGGTCAAGAATTTAGAAAAAAGAAATGATCGAGATGCATTGTTGTTCAGGATGGGAATTAATACTATACTTCGCATATCAGACATCATAACATTAAAATATTCAGATTTATTTGATAGCAATGGTAAGATAAAAAACTATTTGCAATTACATGAACAAAAAACTAAAAAGTCAAAGAAAATTAAATTAAACAAATTAATCAAGCAAGAAATAATTAAGTATGTTAACAAGAATAACATATCAGGTGATGATTATTTATTTCATAGTTTAAAAAATAAAGATAAACATTTAGATAGAACTAATGCATGGAGAGTTTTAAAGAGAAGTGCAGATAATGTAGGTATACAAAACTTTGGCACACATTCCATGAGAAAAACTTTAGCATACTATATATACCAATCTACTAAAAACTTATCATTGGTTATGAAAATGTTAAACCATCAAAACCCAGCTGTGACATTGAGATACATTGGTATTGATCAGGATATGATTGACACAGCATATGAGGATTATTCTTTATGAATAAAGACCAAAAAGCACTATTAGATAAGCAAATACAGAAATTAAATGGTGTTACACAGGATAAGGAACAGGCAGAGATACAAGCTAAATCTTTAGGTGTTAAACTTCCTGATGAAAATGCACTGGATTTTGAACCATTGTTTGAACATAAAAAAGGTCACTACAGGATCGATGAAAAACATTTTGCATTAATGTTTATGGAAACTATGCAAAAAGAAAATGCTGAGGGTGATTTAATACCAAGATATAGAACTATATCCAGGATGTTAGGTATACATCATAACACATTAAAAAACTGGTGGGATATTAAAGATGAGTTACAGGCACAACAATCAGCATTAGTTTCAGAGGGTATGAAATATGTATCAAGTGCATTGATGACTGAACTTATCAGGATGTTACAAGCATTAAATCAGGCAGATTATGTCAAGATGATAGATAAGCCTAGTGAGATGAAGAATTTTATAACATTGATGAATTTGATGATGAACAAAGTAAGATTGTTTACAGGTCAAAGCACATCAAATGTAGCACATAAACATCAAGTAGCAATGGTGGTGCCTGATGAAGAAGGATAAACTTATGAATGGATGGTGGTATGAAGCTTTTTGTAGTCGCAATCCAAATGACAATAGATTAAAAAGAGCAGATGATGTAATAAACTATTATAAATTCCCAAAATTATGTCCTGATTGTGAGGAATGTTGGGAAGTAAAATCTGCTGATATTAAAAACCCATATCATTATTATAAAAAAGGCACATTGCCTACTTATGGTATGGAGCAAAAGCAATGTCCTAAATGCAAGGAAAAACTTGGGGAAAATAAGTAGATCATTAGGCAAGACTGGTGAGTACCTTGCTATGTATGATATTGCATTGCAAGGCTATGAATGTTTTGAAATTAATGGTAATATGAGTTTTGATTTGGGATTAGTAAATAATGGTGATGTTATTAAAGTGCAAGTAAAATCTACAAGTAAAAAAAGAAATAAAAATTCATATCAATTTAGAATATGCAGAAGCACAAGAAAAATGAAAAGTTGTGAAAAAACTGTGTATAAAGAAAAACATTACAACACATATGATGTAGATATTTTAGCATTAGTATTTATACCATTAAAAAAAGTTGTATACATACCATTTAGTTGTGTAGTAGATAAAAAGTATTTTAATCTAAATGGCGATGAAGAGTTTAATTTAGAGCAATGTTTAAAAATATATAGAGAGACAAAGGGGTGAAGATGAAATATATAAATACAAAAGAGATGCCTTATGAAGTTTGGCTAAAAGAAAGACAATATTCAATTGGTATGAGTGATGTCAGTGCAGTGCTGGGTCACAATCCATATAAGTCTAATGTAGATTTATACTTTGAAAAGGTAAATGGTGTAAAACCTACAGATGACAATTTAAATATGAGATTAGGCAGAGATTTAGAGCCTATCATAAAGAAATTGTTTGAAGAGGAAACTGGATTAAAGGTGTTTAATGATAATAAAATTAGGTTTGATTATAGATATAGTTTTATTACAGCAAATTTAGATGGGTTTGTAACTAAGGAAAAAGTGCCTGTAGAATACAAAACAATGACTTTTTGGGATGGTGAAATACCTGATTATTATTATTGTCAGATACAAGGTCAAATGATGGTTACACAGACACCATACATATATTTTTGTGGATTAGTTTTAGGTCATACTAAAGAATTTTTTGTAGAAAAATATTATAGAGATGAAGAGTTTATAACTAACATGAGACAAGAGTTAGTAGATTTTTGGTTAAACAATGTAAGCAAAAAAGTACCACCAATTCCCAGGTCCACAAGAGATGCAAGAAAAGTATTTAACCAGGTAGATCCTGATAAAATATGTGAAGCATCTAATGATGAATTAGAAGATATAAATAGTCTAAACCAATTAAGTAAAACAAAAAAAAGATTGCAAGATGATATAGAAAAAACACAATTAAAATTAATGAAAAAAATGGAGACCAGTGAGTTGTTATCGAGCAATGGTTTAGACTTAGCTACATGGAAAAAAACAAAACCAAGTAAAAAGTTTAACATGAAACAATTTAGAAAAGATCATCCTGAATTGCACCAGGAATATATGCAAGAGGTAGATGGTCAAAGAAGATTTATAATCAAAATAAAGGAAAGATAATGGATATAAAAGAGTCAAAAAAGAAAACAAAAGCTTTGACACAAAAAACCAATGATATTTATGGTATGATTAAGTCAAGGTCTGATGCTTTTCAATCTGTGTTACCAATGAACAGCAATACACAACAGTTTGTTAATGCTTGTTTAATAGCAGTACAAAGTAATAACAAGTTACAACAATGCAATCCTAAGTCACTAATTAAAGCTATGATGGAATCTGCAAGGTTTGGGTTAGAACCAAACAGTCCATTGATGGAAGCTGCTCTTGTGCCATATGGTAAAGATGTGCAATTTTTAATTGAGTATAGGGGTATGCTTAAATTAGCTTGGAATAGTGGTATGATAAAAATGATTGATGCAGATGTAATATGTGAACATGATGATTATGAGTATGTTAAAGGATACAATCCAAACTTTTATCATAAACCATTAGTCACAGGGGAAAGAGGAGAGCCTATAGCATACTATGCATATGCTAAACTTAACAATGGTGGTGACACATTGTGCTTGATGTCAAAACAAGAAATTGTAGATCATATGAAAAAGTTTGCTAAAGGATATAATAGTAGCTCAAGTCCATGGAAGAGTAACTTTGATGCAATGGCTAAAAAAACTGTGTTAAGACAATTAATAGACAAACAGTTACCTAAGTCTACAACTAAAGAAAGTTTAATATTGTCTAGTGCAGTTGGAAATTCAGATAAAATAATAGATCAAGAAGTTGAAGAGATAATACATCCTGTAGTGCTGGACCAGGACATAGATTATTCATTTAAAGACACAGCTGATGGCTTGATGTCAGAAATAAAAATGAATGGCAATGGTCAACAAGCAGAAGATATGCTACTAAAAATAACAGGTAAAAAAACTATATCTAATGATTTTTCTGAGCCTACAAAAAAAGAAGTACTTGAAAGGTTGAACAACCTATTATAAGTGTAAGTAAAAATGGGTCATTGGTGGACTCTCTATCATTAATTATTCCAGGTAAGCCTATAGCTCAAAAGAGACATAGACATACTAAAAAAGGTTTTACCTATGACCCATCCAAACCAGAGAAAGATGATTTTATAAGCAAAATAGAAAAGAAGCCTAAATTGCCTTTTAATTTCAATATACATCTACAGCTATACTTTTATATACCTAGACCTAAAAACCACTTTAGAACAGGCAAATACAGCGATCAATTAAAAGAAGGTGTGCCATACTATTGTAAGTCTAGACCTGATATAGATAATTATATAAAATTTGTAATGGATTGTCTAAATGGTATTATGTACAAAGATGATTCACAAGTAGTACATGTTGAAGCTACTAAAATATATTCAACAGACCCACAAACCATAATAATAATAAAGGAGATGATAGATGTCTGAGTATGACAATAATATGAAAGGTGTTTTGTTTGAAAATGAAAAAACAAAAGAAACACAGCCTGATTTTACAGGAACTATAGTTATAAAAAATGAAGAGTACAGATTGTCTGCATGGAATAATGTGAGCAAGGCTGGTAAAGAGTATAAAAGTATAAAGGTAACAACAAAGGAAGAAGCTGAAAGTTTTAAAAAGGATACCACAAGTAAACCTGATTTAGTAGAGAATCCTGAAACATTTAAAGACGATATCCCTTTTTAATCTTTGAAAAGAGATTACGAAAAAACTTTTCAAGAGAGACAGAGTAGTAATCACAGAGACTTAGCACAGACCAAGACAGACGAATATTTCGCAGATAGAAACGACTTGTTCTACATGAGGATTGGTTTTGATGAATTAGATAATAAAGTCTTATCTAAATACTGGATGAAGTTCCCTGCATTTTTAAGAAACATGCCTGATGCTTGTGTAGTAAAAGGCAATCACTTTTATTTTATAGAAGTTAAAGGATGTAGGGACATTCTTCGATTAAAATTAGAGGATATGGAATCATATGATAAATGGAATAGGATAGCACCATTAATTATATTTACATACTCTTCTATGGCAAGAGAGTTAAAAAAAATAAGGTATCAAGCATTAAAAATAATTACAATAGATTGTGATAGAGATAGATACCATGACAATAACAAGGAGTATTACAAAATACCCTGGAACTATATAGAGAGGATGAAATGAGTAAATTTGAAATAGTATATCCAAAAAAATACAAAAAAAATAATAAAAACATAATAGAGAGAATTGAAAAAGACATGCAATTATATGGTAACAATATGATTGATGGTGTTCAACATGATGCTATGAGAGTAAGTGCTCACTATCTTTTTCAAGGTGTTGTAGGATGTGGTAAAACTACATTGGCTAAACTTTTGTTTTATTCATGTAGAAGATTTGGTAATTCATCAGATACTAAAATGACAAGCTGTAGAAGTATGTATGAAGAGTACTTGCGATTGATGGGATCTGAGTACAGTGATAAATATGATGCAATATCAGAGTTGAGTGATGTTACTAAAAAAGAAGTTTTACTAATAGATGATTTGGGTGATGAAAAACCTAACACAGATGCAGCTCATGATTACATTGGTGGATTGATAGAAAAAAGATATGAGCATGTTAAAAACTATTATCCAGGAAACAGACTAAACTCTGTCACTATTATAACTACAAACTTAACTGGACAACAGATAGTAGATATGTATGGATCAAGAGTTTATGATAGGATACAAGAAATCTTTGTTATTTGTAAGTTTAATGATGTATCTTTTAGGGAGAAAAAACGAACAATTATAAAAGGTTAACATGTCACTAAGTAAAGAAGAAATAGCAGCAAAGAAAAAAGAAAGAGCAGCAGCAAAACGATTAATGATAGATAAATTAAGGTTTTGGGTTGGTGTATTTAGTGTGCCTACAATCTTAATTATGGCATGTATGTTGATTGCTGCAGCTTATTATCTTGGTGAATCACAATTAGCTGTTGTAACTGGTCTTATTTCGACCATAACCATAGGTTTAATTAATGTTCTTAATGGAATGGTCATACCACCTGCACCAGAAGATCCATTAGCTGTAGTGGCTAAAGATTTAGTGCATCATTTACAAGATCAAGCTAATAAAGATATGGAAGTATCTATGGATAGAAACAAAATTAAAATTGGTGGCAATGGTGTGAAGATGGAATCTCAAACTCCTGAAGACCCTGTATGGGGAGATGACAAACCACTAAAGAAAGGTAAAAAATAATGGTGTTTGTAACTTGGTTGACAGTAGTTACTTTAACAGTGGGAGTAGGCGAATACTATAATTGTAAATATCCTAGAGTAGATGAAGGCTATAGCAGTGAAGGATTTTTTTGTAACTGGGAAGACAGAGATTTTTATAAAGAAGATGGCAAGTGGATACTTAATAAAGTAGACTCTACAGATAATTGTTTTGAAGAAAAAGCTCGTAAAGAGTATTGGGAGAAAAGAGAGTGGAATTATTAATAGCTATAGTAAAAGGTTTTTTTATATCAATACCAATATGGTTGTTATATCTTATAACTAAAATAGCAATACTAGATTGGTGGTCAAAGAGAGGAATCAAATGAGAGACGATTTAACAAAGTTCAAAGAGATTGTCAAAGAAGTAAACACAATTATATTTGGCAAAAAAATAATACACAAAATTGATTTAGAATCTATGGGATGGGTAGATTTAAAAAAGTATGGAATGAAACATGGCATGTCATTTATAGATACTTGTGTAGATAGAAATTCACTTATAAGAAAGATAAAAGAATTATGATTTGTGTTTGTGGCACTGAATTAATATGGGGTGGTGACCATGATTATGAAGACTATGGTCATGAAGGTGAAGGAATAGTAAGTAACTTATCTTGTCCTAATGATGATTGTACTTGTCAAATGGTTATAGCTTATTTTGGAGACAATGAGCAGGATCTAAACTGACCCTGCCCACTGATCGCATATGATCTAACCCAAGCAGACCATTATTTATTTTTGTTAAATTCAATCCAAAAATCACTTTTTGATTTTTTTACTGCAGGTTTAAATCTATCTAAAGCTGATAAAAATTCAGACTTTTGTTTTTCGTCTAAAGATTTATATTTAACAGCAGCATACTTTGCTTGTGCTATAGGTGCTCTGTCAAATCTATTTAATTCAAAAAAGAATTGTCTTGTACCTTCAGGCAAATCTCCTAAAAATGTTAAATCTTCATAGTATTTTACATATCTTTTAATTTTATCTTTTTTATCTTTATCATTTGGAAGTTTTTCTTGTAAGTAATTTATAAATTTTACATTTTTTTCTCTTCCTGAAATTGACTCTTTCATTATTTTTTTAGCTTCAGTTTCTATATCAGTTCTTTGCACATACTTTTCAGTTACTTCAATCCTTATATCTTTTTCAAAATCTTTATCTAATTCTTTACCATATGGGTTTGTTTCTTTAAATATTTTTCTTGAAAAAAATGATTTCTCTAAAGCATCCATATATTTATTACTTAAATCGTCTTTTTCCTTTTCTTCCATTCCAACCATTTGTCTTTTTATTGCAGTTAAACCTAATTCGGTCCACATATTTCCTGATGTTAATAATTTTTGTGAAGCAATTTTTAGTGCTTGTGGTTTTAATCCTGTGCCATCTCCACTAAATTCTGAAACTAATCTTGCTGTTTTATTGTCTGATAATTCTAACCATATAGGATCTATGTCAGGATAATGTTTTTTAACATCAGATATCATTTTATCACCTGTCCAAACACTTTTCTTTCTCCAAAAATCATAGTCAATCATATAAGTTAATGCAGCATTTACTCCAGGTACATTTATTAATTGATGAATAGGGTTAAATTGACTTGATACAGTGTGAAAGTTATCTATTAACCTTTTCTTTGGATTTTTACCTGTTAAATATCGTTCACTTGCTGCTTCAAACAAATTAATTAAAGGTGCAGAAGTTTTTTCTTTAGGTATTGCTATATAATAATGTCTTCTATTACCTTGTTCATCTTTATAAGACAAGCCTGTTGTTATAATAAAATTATTATTTTTTTGATAATCAGGTATTTCATCAAAAGCATCTGGATTTATAAGTCTATTGTAATTTGTTAAAGCTATTGTTCCTGCAGTTAATTGACCCATTTGATATACAAATGTTGCAGGAGATTCTTTTGCTGCTCTTGATAAATTCCTTAAACCTAACATTGCTACATTAAAATAAGGCACAGCAGCATCAACATTTTTTGCCCATGTTCCACCCTGGCTAAAGTCCATATAATTTCTAGCTGCATATGTTGATTCTAATGATGATAAACCATTTCTAATACCCTGCTCTCTTATAGCCAATCTATTTAAAATTTCTGACTTTTCATTTAAAAAAGAAAGTGCTTCTACTGCCATATTCCAAGTCTTATTTTTTGATGTTTTTATGCCTTTTATTCCATATTGTGCTTGGAACTCCATTCCTCCACCTTCCATAATATAATCTCTATATCTTCCTTTGTTTAAAAAGGCATCAGGTGCTACTTTAATAAGATTTCTAACTTTTTGTGCTGCAGCTACTGGTCCATGTATAGAATATATAGGTTTGCCTGATAAATCTTTAGCCACTAAAAAATCAAATATTGAATCTCTTATTATATTACTTACAGCAAATTCTGGGTTTACACCTGTTGCAAATGTTTTTAATACATTTGCACCTGTGTATGTTCTTACTTTATCTAAAGTAGTCCTGCTCATCGGTGTATCTAAAAATTCTTTTGCAAATTCTTTTTTCATGTATAAATTTTCAGTTTTACCATCCAATTTAAATTCCATCTCTACATATCCCTCAGGTTTTGGTTTTGCTCCTTTAGTTTGCATTTTACCACCACCAGGCAAATCTATACTTTTAGTACCCCTAATTGTAAATATTCCATTATTAGGATCAGATTTAGCAATATCATAAAAAGATTTCATCATTTTATTTTGACTAATTATACCTTCTGTTCTTAATACAGTATCATTTAAAAGACTCATAACATCATTATTTAAAGATTCTAAAGAGCCTTCTTTTAATGCTTCTATACCACTTGAAGTTTTTTTATAATTTTTACCATCTATGTCATAAGAACTTTGTTTATCTATTTTAGAGATAAAATCTCTTTTTATATAATCTACTTTTGATAAACTTTCATATTGCTTTTTATCTATAATACCTTCTTTGTATAATTTATCTAATTGTTTCTTTGTAGTTTCAAAAACATTTTTTGCTATAGGTTCTAATTCTTTTAATAATTTTTTAGGAATATTTTTATTTATCCAAGCTTGTCCTTTACCACCAGTAACAGGACTTTTAATTCCTCTATAAGATTCTATAGCTTGTGTTCTTCTTATTTGAACTAACTGATTTAATAAATCTACAACATATGATGCATTACCCTTATTTTTGTTAATTAATTTTCCTGTTTTAGGGTCTTTAGCATTTTGCCATTCTTTAAAATGATTTTTATTATATACATATTCTATGTTTTTTCTTAAAAAATCTAATTTAGGGAATATAGTTTTTTCTACATCCTTCATAATTAACCTAGATCTAGAGTCTGATCCTGCCCTTAAATCCATGTGCATTACAGCTTCTCTTCCTTGTTCAGTTTTTAAAAGCTGCTTTCTTACATTTCCTGTTCTGTCAAACCACCTTGTTCTTGCTGTTTGTATTTTTTTACTATAAAATTCTTTTGTTAAATATTTTTTCATATTATTTAACAAAGATTGGTTCACTGGCGAAGAATCTTTTAAATCTATTTTTTGTTGTTGAAATCTTTTTTCTGCATCATTTGCCATTTTATCTTGATTTTTAGGATCATAAAAATCTTGTACATTTTTAATAGATTCAGGCAATGCTGTTTCACTTGCTTTTACTGGTGGTTTTGCTGTGTATGGAACAACTTGTCTACCTTGTGGTAGATTTGTAATTGACACCAATCCACTTTCTCTTTTGCTTAAAGGTGTTCCTGCCTTAGCTTCTGGTTTCATTCTTAATTGTAATTGCTCTTGAAAATATGATGGAAAGCTTCTAGATAATTGTGCAGTAGACATTTTAGGATTTGCTTTTATATGTGCTTCAACTATAGCAGGAATCATAGAATCTAAAGGTGCCAATCCTCTTTCTTTAACTTTTAATTTATAATACATATTTTCTAATTTAGGATATAAATTATTTGATTTTAAATTTCTTATTAATGCATTTTTAGCATTTATTGCAGTAGTTTTAGCAGCTTTTGGTGCTTTCATAACTACTTTTTTCCCTGTTTTTAAAGTGCTTTTCATTAAAAAAGGTGCAAATATATACTCTACTGGCATGTCTCTAACTTTTTTTGTAGCTATTTCTTTTCTTTTTATAGCATCTTTATCACCCATAGCTATTAAAGCATTTTCAAACTGATTTAATCCTTGTGATGTAAATAAATCATTAACCATCATTGTATTGTCTTTTATCATATACTCTATTAAATGCCATGCTTTCTCTGCATTACCTAGTGCACCTAAAGTACCCACTCCTAATCCTGCTTCTACTAGATCTTTGCCAAAAATAGCACTGTATGTTGGCAATTTAGCTAAACCTTCAGCTATGTTAATTAAAATTTCATCTGATGAATCAATTGAAGGATCTCTATACTGACTAAAGTAGTCAACAATAGGTTGCAATGCTTCTTGACTATTTGTATATGTATTGCCACCTTTTAACATTAAAGTATTATCTATTGTCTCTTTTAATGATTGATTGTATATATTCCAACTTTCAGAAAAAGCTTCAATGGCATTTGGAGGTTGGTCTTTAAGCACAGAACTTTTTCTATACTCTCTACCTATACTATCCATTTGATTTTTAAAATCTACTTTTAGTGTTGATGGAGATTCTGTATTTTCTACAAAACCTGCCAATTCTCCTTCTTGAGATGCAGATATTAAATCTTCTAAAGAAGACCTGTTTTTCAAACTATATTTTAATTCATTATTTAATTTATTTAATTTTTGATCTTTATAGTCTAACATAGGCTTATCTTCTCTATTAACACCATCTGAGTAATTTACATTAACAGCCATGCTGTCACCTTTAGACTCAGCAAGTATTACAGCTAGTGCCATTGCTTGTTGTTCCTCACCTTCAAAATTATCAAAAATATGTTGAAGGGTATCATCACCAATGTTATATTGTTTTGCAACTGTATCTATACCATCAACATTTATCATATCCATAAATTGTGTATGCATATTTTTTTTAACAGTTGTCCAGGTTTCCCATCCTTCAGGATTATAATTTTTATCTGTTCCCCCTTTAGCAATAGAGGACATTAACTGTACTTGTTCTTTAGTATCTATTACATCCTTTACATCTTTATTCAAAATTTCTTGAGATAAACCATTCCAAGTTTTATCATTTACTTGTGCTAAACCATAGTCAGTAGACAAAGTATCTGGTGTTGATGTTTTTAATCTTGCATTTGGAAATTGACTTAAAAATAAATCTTTATCTGATTGTATAATAGGAAATGATCCTTCTCCCTCTACTTCATAATTTAAATATTCTAAAGCTTCAGGAAATGCTTGTTTAAATTCTTTTATTTCACTATTTGCTATAGAAAATTTTTCTAATTCCTCTCCTGTATTAGGATCTGGTATGTAAAAATTAGTTGTATCTTTTGCCATAATTATTTATTTTTATATTTATTTCTAAAATAATCTCTGTCTTTAACTACACCTGATTGATTAGTATTTACACTTGAATTAGGCATACTCAATTCTGTGTTTATTTGATTTATGTTTTCTTTTGCTTTGTTAATATGTTTAAATAGTTTATTGTATATTTGAATTTTTAATTGTTGTTCCCCACTATCTTCCATACCTTCTACAAAACTTGTTCCAGAAATAAGTCCTGGAAATTTATCAAAATATCTATTTCCATCTTCGTCAGATGTCCACATCCCACCTTCTTGTAATATTTTTTTATGCAATCCACTATTAATTACAAATTTATATAAATTATCACGAATAGTTTCAATATCTTTAGTGCCAATATTTTTCCAACTTACAGAATTAGTTGCTGTATCAAAATCATATACTAAATCATCATTTAGACTATCTTCTAAATTTTTATAACTATTTTCGCCTGTTGTTTTTTTTAATGTTTCCAATTCATCTTCATCACCTACTATAGTTTTAATATCATCTAATATATTTCCATAATTTCTATTTGCAGCTCTCCAATACTTTCTATTGTTTTTATTGTCTACATTAAATTTTTTTATATCTGGAGGTATGTTTCCTAAATTCATTTCGTCTGTGATTTCTGTATCCTCTTTATCTTGATATCTATCGTAGAAAGTTTGCCATTTATTTAATTCTTTAGTTCCCCATGTTTGCATATTTGCATCTCTGTAATCTAATAGTTGTTTACTAGTCATATTTTCTTTATTAGCAAATACTATTAAATTTTTATATTCTGGTCTAGATAATTGTCCTACATATTGTTTTTGTTGAGCCATAGACATTTTTTTAAATCTATCATCATTTAATAATTTTTTACCTTCTTCTCCACCTACAGCAAAAAAAATATCACTTTGATGTTTTCTTTTTGCCATTTCATTTTGAAACTTAACAGGGTCTATTCTGTGTCTTACCTGCCAAAATTCTAAATCTTTTTGTGTGGGAGCAATCTGATTAGTAACATTGCTTACATCATTTTGATTTTTAGGAATTTCTAAATTTTCATTCATTCCTTGTTGCAATTGTTCTTCTGGTGTAGCCATATTATCCTCCCATACCTTCTTTTATTATTTGATAATTTTCTCTTGCCCATGCAGAAAATTCATTGACTTTATTTAAATCTCCTGTAGGGTCACCTTTTATTTTTATGTAAGATTTTAAAACCTCATCCCAAACTTCAGGCTTTCCTGTCAAACCAACTCCAGTATTTGTCTCACTGTAATCTACACTTTCAAAAACACTTCTTGCATCTTTAGATAACCCTTGCCATTGTTTCTTAAATTCTAATCTTTCCTTTGGATTTAAATCTATAGATTTTTCTACTTTAGCCTTAGCTTCATCAAAACCCTCTGTTTTAAAGCCTGTTACATATTCTTTTTTAGATGATTGTGTATTTTGTGTTTTTTCATCTAATTTGTCTTCTTTTTGTTCAGTTATTGTTTCCATTGATAATGAAGCAGTTGGCGAGACTGCTTCACTACCTTGTTGTGCGACTTCTGAGGATGTTGAGGAAGGGTTTTGTGTTGTTATATTTTGTATATTTTCATTCAAATCTGTTACTTCTGATGTTAAGTTTGATAAATTATTAAAATCAACATTTTCTGCAGAATTTGTTTTAATTAATTCATTATCTCCAGGTGCCATCCCTGTCAAAAATATATCTGCATATGGATCATTTATTACAGTTTTTGCCAAACCTTGATCCATGCTACTATAAAACTTTTCATTTTTATTTAAATGATATTGAGATACTTTTTGTATATCTTGTGGTGAATAATTTTGATCTAAAAAAGATTGTACTTGATCATTACCTAAAATTGATCTCGCAGAGCTCAATGCTGCTTGATTTTGTATGCCCATTGTGGCTACATTTGCAACACCCCCTATGAATGCACCTTTTAAATTTGTATCATATTGTCTCATTGCTTGGTTATATGCTTGTGCTGATCTTTCTCTTTCCATTTCTATTTGACTAGAAACTTTCATAGCTTCTCTGCCTAGCTGTTGATTAGCTACATTTTGTGCAGAAGCAGCTCTTTCTGTAGCTCCTGCTAATGCTTCTTGTGTTCCTTGACTAGCTGTTAGCCTTTGTTGTGCTTCAATACCTGAACCTGCTAAACCTGATCTTTGTACATTGTAACCTATTTGCTGTTGTTGTTGTCTAGATTGTGCAC
>Ga0209348_1000127_pt1 | contig 47116 bp, 32 predicted proteins | sample ETNvirenome_2_30_FD_184065 | JGI IMG/M metagenome (GOLD analysis project Ga0209348, IMG submission 184065) | Marine viral communities from the Pacific Ocean - ETNP_2_30 (SPAdes) (version 2) | ecosystem: Environmental > Aquatic > Marine > Oceanic | place: Pacific Ocean | collected 2013-06-22 | reverse complement strand
TGTGCTGTTCCATCTCATGGTAAAACAAACTGTTATCTGCCAGTGTGAACATAAATGGTATCTTCTTTTTTTCCAAGATATTCTGTAACCAAATTATGCTCTTCCAACTTTGGTAGACTTCGTGGTATTCATTTGCCGCGTGTCTGTAAATTGCCTCAGCAAAAGGTCTGACTCCTGTTTCTGCCAACAGGGATGACCTACGTTTCCAAACTTCTTGTTGCCCCTCTGATCCTGAAAGTGCTTTATGTCTTTCTTCGTTTGTCATTGTAGTGTCCCAAGGTGATATCGATACCCAACGTGTGTCTTCTAATACTTTGTGCCTTGGCATTGCCCAATCATACCTTGATGTGAAGGTCCACATAACAACCACCATATCTATATTATTATTCTGTGACACTGCATTAAACACCCTACGTGCTATGCCTGAATTGCCAGTGCCCGGCACTGCTGAACAAATAAAGTTTCCCGTGGGTTGGCAGTGCTTGAATAGTCCATAGGCCCATGTTTTCTTGGAGTCAGTTTTACCCTTGTTGTCGTCTGATAACTCTGATCCGTATGTAAAACTACAACCGCCTGCTAAAAAATCTCTAATCATAAATCTGTAGAACCTTATTTAAAAGTGGAAATACTTCTCCAAAATTTTCCTTTCTATACTTGTCTGTCCGCAATATTCTCGCCTTACGCTGTTCTCTCATCTCGGGAGAATCCCTGTCCACGGCGTTCATGAATCTAATGCTAGGCTGATAGTCTGTAAGCATGTGATATCTATCCGTGACTATATCTTTGATTTGTTTTGGCAGGGTCTGAACATTGAAAACATCAGGGTCGAAACAGGTGTTTACATAAAAAAACTTAGGCTGGTACTGTGCTACCCATAACGCAATCTTGGCCCAATTGAACACATTGAATATTGACACCGTTGAACATATCTGGAATTCCATGTTGGGTGTTTGCATCTCCTTGAACTTGACAAGGTTAGCACTAACTTGCCGCCAATTTGCTGGATGTCGCTGATACTCGAATGCCTCGCCTATGTCATCTATACTAAATGCTATCTCCACGTGTTTGAAGTATGCCCAAAGATCAAATATTTCCTGTGGTGGCAGATGGGTGCCGTTCGTGTTATAATGTATGTCAATGTTTTTGGCATATCCCTTTTCAACACAGTGCATTAGAATTTTGAAATGATCCTTTATCATAAAAGGTTCACCGCCTGTGAATTCAAAGTACTCCACATGTTTTAGATCCTCTTGCAGTTCTTCAAAAAACTGTGGATTACGTTTTGGCCATCCGCCGTCTTTCAATTGTTTTTTTGCGAGAGGATTATCTCCGCCATTGGCTGTTTCATAGTCTATCTCTTCCTGAGCCCATTTTGAGGAACTCCATGATCCACAGATCCTACATTTTAGATTACAAACGTTGCCCAACTTAAAGTCTATAAACTTCAGCGTTGGCTCGCTGTTAGGTGTCCAGTCCTGTAGGCTATTTCTCATCTTGTATATAGAATTTTGCCTTTTTGATGTCTTTCCTGCGTCTTCTTCTTGCCAACAACTTTGACAATTAGTTGGACGCTCACCATTACGGAATTTTTGCCTCAGATTTTCCATGTATTCGTGTCTTTGTATTGCAGTTAGGTTCTGTTTATACACTTTGACCTCTGGTATGCTACCCTTGTACAGACAGCACGGAGACGCTCCACCATTCACGTCAACTTCTAAATGTGTCCATGGTAAAGGACAAATATTTTTCTTTATATACTGTTCCACCAGTCCAGTACCTCCTTGTCTCTGCCTAATATTTTTCGGATATCAGTTTTTCTAATCTTATCTAGATATTGTATTCTCCTTTTACCTCGCTTTAGTCCATCCTTCCACTTATCTGGAAACATATCTTGATACGTTGGTTTCTCTTTCAAATCTTGTAATGCTGAATAAAAATATATGTGTTTAGTTAGATTCTTTTTGTTCTTTGCTATAAACTCGTCCACAATCCTATGTAAAATTTCTTTTGGCAGACACATGGGCGACCACAAGTTATCTTCACTGAATCCAAATACCCTTTTAGCCAATAAGTCTACGTCTAGATCGTTGGCAGTGTCAAGCATGTCCTGTAGGCCCATCATCCCAGGTAACGTCATTGTAAGATCCATCCTTAATTGTTTCCTGTAATTGATAAATTTCCTTCCATACTGCATGTTGGCCAACCATTCTTTCCAAACAAGTCCTGTTCTTATGTATTCTCCACATTCTCCTGCTCCGTCGATACTTGCCTGTATGTTCCACGTTTTAAAATGCTTTAGAATGTCATCAAATAGGTTCATTCCAAAATAGTTAATTTTACTCATGTTGGAATTATACCTTATGTGTACTTGATCCTGATAACCTAAATCTACTATTCTTTTCATCGACTCCCAATGTATCTTCCACATCAACGGTTCGCCTCCGCACCAATATATTTCCTTTATTGTTTTAGATTCCACACCTTTTGTAAATTCTTTTATGATATGCTGATCATGAAACTTGTCTAGCTCTGCTTTGATGTCTTTCCTACCCCATAGTTTGTTTTTATCGTATATTTCTGGCTCATGCATACGTGTCTCCGCCTCCCAGCTCGAACTCAACATATCTCCACACATCCTACATTTAAAATTACAAAGATTGTTGAATCTATAGTCCCAACTGGTCACTTTCATGTCCGTGTGTCCATCATCTTTAGTCTTTTCGAAAGCCTCGTCTATCTGTCCAGAAAAGAGTGTATTAAAATGTGTCCTATACGTGGCAACTGAAAGTAGCCTATGATTACAGACTTGACATTGGGGAATCTCTTCTCCGGCCATAAGTTTACGTCTTACGTCTTTCATGTATGGAGAATTCCAATGTTCATCTAAAGTGTGGAACTTCATGTCTTTGTTACTGACTTCTTTGCTATCAATATATTGTTTGAAATTTGTAGGTGCCTCTAATGAACTACAACACAAACGCCTTTCCATTTGTGGTGACAAATAAGTGTGCGTCCAAGGAGCCATACAAAATGTCTTGTTGCCATCCTTTGGCTTGACACGTTTTGACACTTTGGCCACTTCTCCGTTCCTTGGCCATCTTTCATCGGCTGTTGGAAATCTATCCGGCATACAACTCCTTCAGTTCTGGAAACACTTCTGTAATGTTCTCATTTCTTATAACATCTAATTTTTTCATGCTGTCTTTAAATTGTTGCAGGTCCTTTGAATTATCTCTTCTCATCATGTAGTCCAGACCAGACTCAAAGCCTTTTGTTGCACGAGTGAGATGATCTTTTGGACGTAGCCACTCCAAATGTTTTTCATATTTTTCTTTTACTTTTTGTTTGTATGAATCAGGTAACAGATCTATCCTTTGTGGATACGGAAACTGCAATAGATTAAAGTTAAAATCTTGTGGTTTAAGTAGCCCTTGGTCCACCCAATTCCTATGGAAATCAGGTATGTGTAATGCATTGATTAGTCCTACTGTTGAACTTATGTAGAAATCAACTTGCGGACAAACTTCCAACATCCTTTTCCTGTTTGCAACGACATCTTTCCAAACTGTGCCTTTACGCATTAATTCTCCGCGTTTGCCTTCTGCATCTAGGCTGGCACCTATAGACACAGAATCAAATTTATTCCATAGTTCTAATACATCAATGTCTTTGTATTTTGTCCTTGTGAAATTCGTATTGTAAATTAGTCTTACATGATACATTTTTCTCTTATCTAACTCTTTCAATATCCTATAATGTTCTTCCATTATAATTGGTTCACCGCCAGCAAAATAAAATTGTTCCACATGTTCAAACTGATCCAACATTTGTTCCCATATGTCATTGCTACTTCTTCCAACTTTCATCACCTTGGCATGATTAGGCGGAGCACCAGTGAGTTTTTTGTGATCCTCATACCAGTTAGAACTAAACCATGTACCGCAACTTCTACATGCTAGGTTACAAAGGTTGCTAAACCGTATGTCCCAATATTTGATCACAAAGTCTGCCTCACCTTCGGGTGTGGTGCTGTCCACCATACCTATGTTATGCCCAAAATGTTTGTTGGAACTTAAACGCAAACTGAAAAAACCAGATTGTTCCTGATCATAACATTTTCCACATTGTTTACTAGGCTTGTTAGACAGCATGTTTTTTCTTAGACCTTTCATGGTATCATTGTTAAACACTTCTGCCATGCTATTTTTATTAAGGTCACCAACTGGATATTTGTCTAAAGCAAAACAACATGGATACGCCCTGCCGTCCGGAAATGCATGAATGTGCAACCAAGGCATCATGCAGAAAGTTTCACTGTCTATCAACAACTCCTTTTGGCGAGGAGTCATATCTTTAATTTTTAATTTCTCGGGCTCCTTGGCCCCGTAATCATATGCCACGGTACCATTCTCCTATAATTGGGAAAGTTTTAACAAAATCTTTTCCTGTTCGTTTGTCGTATTGACTGTAGAATGCTTTGAAGTCCTTTTGCAATTTGCTCTGCTCGGCCGCACCTGCGTGTGGTGTCTTCACTACATCTAAGTAATCTATTAATCTTTGTGTGTGATTTACTTCCATCTGTTCTAAGTATTTTTCGTTGTTTTTTAGAAACTTGACAAGGTCTTCTTTGAATCTGTTACGTAAATCATCCGGTAACACTAATGGGGATTGAAAACTTGGAAACCTTAAAATGTTAAGTGTGTAATTAATTGTTGGTCCATATATTGCACTTGCCGTTTTAAACCAAATCATTTTTTCTAAAAACTCCGGTAATGATTCTAAACACAATGCATTGACCGTTGCCATATTGTGGATCTCGGATGGTACTTTATCCGCCATCATGTTGAGTACATTGCTAAACCAATCGGTATAATTTAGTCCGTCTCTGATGTATTCTGCCTGACTGCCCACTGCTTCACAACTAGTGTACAGATGAAAATGTTCAAAATCTTTCAATTTGTCTTTGAACTTGTTTATAATTTCCGGTTTTGCACCAAGATTAGAATTAATTGCAATACGCATACCAGGTTTCATTTTGTCTCCCTGTGTTTCTATCCAATCTAACAATCTCCAGAGATTGGGCGACATCATTGGCTCACCGCCTGTGATACGTAATTCGTCTAAACTCCTGTGCAGGTCGGATTCCCACCACTTGTAGAATGCTTCTACATAAGGATTAGTCTCATCCTTTTTATAGGGTTCCGCACTGTCATGTGCATGGGTAAAGTGATTTCGTCCGTCAGTCATCATACCTGTGTATGGGCCTTGCCTTTTGATGTTGTTTGCCCATGTGGAACTGAAAGCAGGATTACAATATGTGCAGGCAAATTGGCACACCCTGTCAAAAGCAATTTCTAAAGTTCTTAGATTGAAGTCTTTGTTGTAATCTGATTTGTATGCATCATTCAACTCTTTATCAGTGTAAATTTTAGATTTGTACACCCTGTCGCTTATGGCGTCTCTGCCTATGTCTTCTATCTTCCAGCAGTATTCACAACCAGCGGGCCTGTCACCACACTGCATCTGCCTACGTTGCTCTTTCTTTTGCCGTGTGTTGTGTATTGCACTTGGATTCTTTTTAATTTCTTCCAGGTCTATTTTGTGTGGCAAAGGATGGTGACAACTTGTGGTCATACCACTGCCCAACCATATGGTCGCATTGTACCATTTTGCCGCACAGAAACTGGCGGATTTTGTGTCTAACTTTTTCTGTTTGAATTCTAAATCGTTCATGCGGCTCTACATTCCTCCCAGAATTCTTCCATCTCAGGGAAGGTGTTTAAAAAGTTGGTGCTACGCCTTCGGTCGTGTTCGTTAAAGAAAGCGTAAAAGTTTTTTTTGTTTTGCGTACTTGCGTCAGCGTTTTCGCGCCAGTATGCGAGATTTCTCTGCATCTTCTGGATTTCAAAGTCCTTGAATATGTGCAAACCGTTAGCCTCACCGGCGTTGCTCTGCATGTATTCTATGTTGGTCTCGTGTATGCTCTGGTACGACTCGGGTAGCATGGTTATCTGTTGCCATGCAGGTTGCCTCAGCAGTGGCACGTCGAACCACACCCTCTGATAAGTCTTGCTGTATGTCCTACGCAGGTCCAATACCTTCTGCAACAACTTGTCCATACTCGTGATGCTGAGGTTGTTGTATGTGCATATGAACGTGATAGAATTACGCACCGGTATACGGTCGAGAAACTCCTCGACGTTGTCCATCATGTAGTTGAAGTCGAGTCCGTCCCTTATGTACTCGGCACGTTTTCCAAAGGCGTCCACAGAGACAAACTGCATCATGTGTTCCACTTTCTTCTGCATACAGATCTCCTGGGCCATGTTGAAGTACTTCTCCTTCAATTTCTTGTCTGGCGGACACATGTTGCTGGTAACGTTTAGGTGTAGGTCATCCTTGGGATGATCTATTATGTACTGAAACACCTTGTACGTGTTCTTGTCCATCATTGGCTCACCACCGGTCATACGGAAGTGCTTCAAATTCTTGTACAAAGTGGGCCACCATTTCCAGAACGCCGTCACGTAGGGATTTTCCTCCCTGTGTGGTATGGGCCTGCGACTTCCTTGGAAGTGCTCTGGTGCATTGTGGGGAGGAGATGTGGGATATTGGCCATACCTTTCAATCTCCTGGCCCCACGTTGTTGAGAACTGTGGAGAACAATAACTGCACTTGAAGTTACAAGCGTTGTTGAAGTTAACCTCCACGTACCTCGGTGTCCAACTTGTCGTCATTGGATTCTGTCTAATCTGCTCGAAGTCCTGCATGGCCCATGGCTCACCGGAGCGGTAGTGCCTGTCTGACATCTCGCCTGTGTCCTCCATCTTCCAGCAGTAAGAACATCCATCTGGACGTTCGCCTTGTAGCATTTTAAATCTCTGATCTAGTTTTTCAACCGTGTTGTGCAGTGCCGCTGGATTCCTCTCCAGTTGCCTTGCGTCAATTTTGTGCAATGGTGGGTGATAGCATGAATTCGTCATGCCCGTGGGCAGGTGCAGTGAGGTCTGATTCCACTTGGCCAGGCACATGGTCGGAGAAACCTTGCCTAACTTCTCCTTGGCCTTAAGTGCGTCTGCCTTGTAATCACTTGTACTCACGGTCTTGCACTCCTTTGTTCACTGGGGGTGACATGCAGTATTTGAAAAATCTACTGTGGTACTCATCCATTTCTGATACCGGTATGTCCAGTTGTTGCCTTAGGCTCTCGCCATATGTCCTGAGATCTTCATCTATCTTGTCGGTCATCACAGCGTTCCTGTAGTATTCCTCCATCCTGTCCAGCTCTCTGATCTGTGTCCATTCATTTGTATTCACAGTCGTTGAATAGCAACCCATCCTCGCACCCAGCATTGCGTATTTTCCGTACTCCACGTCTGCTCCTATGTTCATCCATGTTGTGAGGACTTTAAGATTACCAGGCCATACCTTGTCTTTGAAATCCTGTGGCGGAATGTGTTTGCCCCGATCTAGGCTCATCTTTACTCCCTCCCTGTAACCTGCAATCCAGGCCTGTGACTTCGAACCATTTATTACAGTAGTTGAATAACAGTTGTGTAAATTTTCATGTTTCACTGTCCAACAAAAATCTATTTCTGCTTTTTGGGTTTTTGCATTTTCATGTGTGTGCATATTAAAGCAAGTTTCTTTATCCCACCCCACTAGTCCACCATTTCCATATACAAGATTGTTGATGATATTTTTGGCTCTCCATCTGTGTACTGCTTTCCTGTCGGTCTTCTCAAAGTCTAGTGTTTGCAATAAAAAACTTTCATCTATAATGTTGTCACCATCAACCGATATAAAAAAATCAGTCTCCGCTACTTCGGCCGCGGCCTTGTGTGCAGAATCAAACCCTTTTACGCCATCAACACGCTTTGCCCATGGGACCTTGTTCTTAAGATCTGCCCAATTTTCTTCTTTATTGGGTTCAGTGTAGCTGATGAACACAAAGTCTAGATCCGTTACTCTGATTTTATCTGCCATTGGTATCCTTTCTCTGCCACATCATCTATCCAGTAGGGATCACCTTCATAAAAATGTGCTCCAACATCTGCCTCAACTAATACTTTGCACTTGACTTTTGTACTCTTTCTTGGTCTGAGAACTATGTTTCCATCTTTGAGCATGAATGCTGACTCACCAGAACGCATTATCTCCAATTTCTTTTCAAGGCTTACTTCTACGCTTTTTCCATCTACAGTTACCATGTGCCTCTTTTTCTTTGGCGGCGGCATGTCTGCCAATGCTTTAAGGAGTGGATCCATTTAACTCTCCTACTAATTTCTTGTTATGATAATGCACTATCCTGCTTTGCCTGTATCCTCCCATGTATAGTTTGTTGCCCACCTTGAGAGGGTAAAGGAAATTGTCGTTGTCAAATTGCTGTCCTATACCATTTATGTGCTGTTTGTTGTGCATGAACTTGAACCATTCATAATCAACCTTGCCATTTTGTAAAGGATCCTGTATTTTGTTTGCCAATGCATACACCACATCTGTGGTCGGCTGTTTGTCATGGCAGTTCACAAGGACTTTTTCCTTGACAGTCTTCCAATCTTTTATGATAGTTTCACAGATGTCATAGAACTGTTTTGCCTTGACGCTCCTTCGAAAATAATGTAGACCATTGTAAACATCGGGCAATCTGTTTCTCTCAAACAGCTTCCGATAGAAACTGCCTTTTATTAACTTGTCCTGATAGTTCCTACAATTATATGAGAACACTTGATCATGTTGCCAAAGGAAATTCCACCACCAGTCTGTGTTTTGTGTAAACAACATATCAGCCTCAAGTTTGATTGTGTGAGTGAACGGGGTCAACGCAAACACCTTGTACTCATTGTTCAGTTTCCATTCCTGTCCTGCACTGTCATCTTCTTTTAGGACTTTGACAACATCAAACAGTTTGTCCTCCATAGGTTTGTCGGTGATCACGCACACCTTGTTGTGTCGATTTACTTGCTTGATACTTTTGGCCAGTGTTCTACTGAGATCAACATAGTCAGTGGTCGAGTTATTCAACGCGAACCAAACATATCCCCTATCCATTGCACCACTCCTTGTCCATTATGTGTACGTCCAATCCCGATGTGAAATTGACTTTGTTGCTGTGTTTGAAAATTATACCATCGCTATCACTTTCCAGCACATCAACGCTGTCAGCCAACATGCTCATAGGCGTTGGTATCCTGTTTCCCAGGTTCAACTGATGCAGTGCTATTGCAAACGCATAGTCATTCCTGTAATTCTCATAACGAATCCTGTAAAGGTTCTTGTAGTGTGTATAATATTTTTGCACGTGTTTTATCAATTCAAATATCTGTCTTGCTTTTTCTGTTTTACGGAATAGGGTAACCGTTGCCCATACCAAAGGCAGAGTGCTTTCATCCTTGCCCTCTATCATGTTTTGCCCTGTGAGATCCTTAACACTATCATGCAACATCATGTCGAATTTAGTATTTGCAAGTTCAAGCAGAGTTGAAGAGAAAACAAAGTAGTCACAATCCATTAGTATGGTTGTGTCATATGGAGAATGTTCGTATGCAAGAGCACGTTCTTTGTTGTACCATGCAACATTTTTTCCCCTGTAGGTTCTCTTATTTGTTGTCTTTGCCTCCACCAACTTGTAGTTGATCATGCCCATGGGTTTGAATTTCTTGAATGTCTCTAAATTTGTTACTATCGTAATTTCAAGTTTTAGATATTTCCTGATCTGTGCCACACAACGCTCAGCCAACTTGTGATATTGTGTGTCAGGATTGTCGAAACAGTATATCAGTACACCAGTTGTCATTATCTTCCCTTTTTTGAAAGATCTTCATGCAGTTGGTGATATGCGTTCAGTGTTTCCTGGTTCCTTTGAATTAATCTTTGTAGGAAATCATCCGGGTCCTTGATGTGACAGGGATTGTCGTTTACGTCCAACACGAAAAAATCTTTGTGATGTTGCTTCATTGTGCTTACAAGATTTATGGTGTCAGCGTCCGCCTTGAACAGTCTTTCGTTGTACGCCATCAACTGTCGAGAACGCATCTTTTCCAATGCGTTGTCCTTAGCCTGTGCGACTACGAAGTTAAGGTCCGAGTGTTTCTTAATATTGCCAATATCCATATAACTGTATTATACAGTTAATTATTACTAAATGCAATGTCGGAAAAAATTTATTATGATGTTGTGTTGGATTCTATCGCACTTGCTGATATATCAACAACTGAACCTAGGCCTTGGTCTGTCGTTGGGTTGACCGTGTGCAATGCCCAATCTGTAGTTCCAATAAAGTTTGCAAACTGATCCACACTTGAAGTATTACCATCTGTAAACTCCGAGTCTCCTGAGTCAGCATCAATCACTGAACACTTGATTGTGACCTTTGTAGCATCGCCATAAGTGGCGTCGTCAACTTTACCTTCGATCTTGAGATCCATGGTTGTGTAGGTTCCACTGGATTGTCTTATCACAGCAATGGTTGTGTATGATGTGCCGAAGTCATCTACTCCGTTTGCGAGACCATCAGTCTGTAATGTCTCACCTGAACCTGATCTTGTTGATACCTGTGCACCAATGTCGAAGTTGCCCAGTGCCGTAATCAATTCGTCAACTGATGAATCCTTTGATGTGGCAGAACTACCACCGTTGCCTGTTCTTGTCAATTTAATTCTTATCTTACCACCAGCGTTGAAGAAAAATCTTAAGTTGTTACCACTTGCAAAAGTTACTGAATGTTCAACCACGTGTGAACCAGCGTATCTTGTTCCTGATGCCGCACTTCTCAGTTCTGAACTTTCAGATACTGCTGTGGCATTAACACATCCACCCGCGACTGATGACGATAAAGTTGCAAGGTCCGTGGCTAGAGCGGCTTTGATCTTGATTGGATCTCCTGCTGTGACCTGTCCCCTTGCTGTCATTGAATCGTTTGTGTGATTGGCAATGTTGTCAATTCCTGCTAAAAGTGAATTCCAACTGGCCGCTTTGATAAGATTAGAATCTGTGGCACTTACCTGTGCTAACTCTGTTTGGCCTAGTCCTTGATTGCCTGATCCTGTGCCGGCAATGTGATTGTAACCAAATGGAGAACTTGAACTTGCAACAAATACATTGTATTCATCGTCTTTGATTGTTTCGCCTGCTACATATCCCATAATTCTATTTCACTCCTATCACGCATTCTGTCAATGCTGTGTTATCTGAGTATTTATCACTGAGCAGTCGACCCAATACATTAAAGTGTGTGCATTCTTCCAGACTGGCCACACGTGCATCGCCGTTGCCGGCAGAAACAATTCTATCACCTGCTTTTCCTTTTCCGGTAATTTTAACAAAAACACGCCCTTTCAATGCTATCATAGGGTGTGTGTTGTTATTGCCAGCCTGTGCGTTCATCAAAAAAGCCGGTGAATCTGATACAACTCCAAACACTGCATTGTCCAGTTCTTTAATACACTTTGTAACTTCTTCATTTCCACCCAGTATTACCACATCACCAGGTTCTAGTTCCGTATCTGAGGCATACCTTTCAGCCAAATCCGCGTACTGTGCCGATGTTGATGTTGCGTGAACAATGTTTGCTCTTAGATCAACCAAGGTTGGTGCTTCTAGTTCAGTGTCTCCGTCAGCACCTTTGAATGCCGTCCAGGCACCACCCGCGTTTCCATGAATTGTTGTGCCATCATCAGCGAATGTTTCGTCCCACACCCAATAAAGGTTCTGTTCTGTTGCACTCGATGAGGCGCCTCTGTTGACCTTCAATCCAGAATAACTTGGCATTCCAGCGTTTGAGGAGATATTCCTATTCAATTCTATTATATTATCTTCCACAGAAAGAGTTACTGTGTTCATTATGGTGTTTGTGCCATCAACTGTCAAATCGCCAACTCTTAGGTGTTCAATCCTTCCGGTGGATCCTTTGATCCTTAACGCTTCCGTCTGTGTTCCTCCGTCATTGACAGTAAAAATTATGTCTTTGTTTTCTGTAGTTTGAGCAATAGTGAAATCATCGCTTGAAAGTTGCATGGTTACATCTGAGCCGGCACCTATTGTAATACCCAAATCATTCAACACACCCAAACTTCCTGATGTTGTGTCATTGGCATTGGATCTTAGGTAGTTGGCCGCCGCAACTCCACCCAATGAATCCGAGTCTGTGGATGTGCCTCTGAATTTTGCAGAAGTTACCGCTGATGAAAGTTGAATACCCTGTGCGACTGTGGAATATCCTGCCGCGATAAGAGCCGCACCTGCTGTCTCCGAAGAGCTAGGAGTAAATGCCAAGTTGGAAACAACTCCAACCACAGCATCATTGGCCACAAGTTTTAAGATGTCTCTGTTTACACCAGTGTTATCCTGTACGGTTTCAGGAATTGCATTGGTCACACCTGAACCTGCAACAGTCGTTGGTCCAATCAATGTCCAAGCAGATCCATCATATACGTAATACTGTTTGTTCGTTGTATCAAACCACTCATCACCAAGCACAGCATTTGTTGGTGCAGTGCTCGACGGAGCAGGTCCTAGTGGTTTAAATTTTGTTCCTGTGTAAACGTTAAGTTGATTGTTAGTCTTATCGTACCACAGTTGTCCTTGAATTTTGTTGTTCGGTGCTGATGTGTTGTTAAAATTTTCTAAAAGTTTTACAAGGTTTTCATTCAACGACTCTCCGAAACCTGCATAACCTTTTCCGATCAGTGTAAGATCAGTTGTGGTTGTGTCTATTGTACCATCCGCGAGGGTGACCAATAAGGTTCCGAATGTGTTGTTTATCTTGTAAGCCATACTTTAATTGTTTGATGCGTTGTCTCTGACGTCTACTAGAAAACTAACATCACCCACTAACTTGATTAATATAGCCGCTAGTTCTGGTGTAAGCATTTGATCTATCTTTGCCTCTTCGGCATCAGTCCATGCTGTTCCGTAGTTTGCATTGATGTAATCTGCCACTTCTTGTTTTGTTGCCATTTAAATGTACTCCTTATGCTTATTTATTACGGCTGTTGATCTGCTCATCGTCTGATATCCAAGTTAAATCCTCAGAATATGCCCCATCGAGATCACGTAAAAATGTCTTAACATTGCTTTCCGTAAGCATCATATTGTGGTATTTTGTGTATCTTTTGTGAAGTGCCTGTTCTTTTGTGGCGGTGTATACCAACTTCAGCTCTCTATCTTTTGCCAGTTTCATTATACTGTCTATACACAACTTCAAAGCAGTGTGTACTTTGCGACTATCCGCCTGTTTATCAGTGACAATCCATTCCATGAATCCAAACTGTGTTCCTTCTCCTATGTACAATCCACCTGCACATATGGGCTTCCCTTCGCTCTCCACTACTACTCCTGCTGGCGGTAGGCACTCCTTTGGTACTTTGCCGAACTCCCAGTCGGCCCACCACTTGACTAGTGTGTCATAATCCTTGTCTCTGTCCCAAAGCCTATCTTGCATTTTTCTGTATCACTATTTTGTTGACGTTAAACGTTGACTCAAAACAGAAACGTACCGCTTCTGCCACTTCGGACGCTTTCAATTTTGGCAAGTCCTCCCACAATCCTTTGGTCATGTCAGTGTCCACCACGTCTGGACACACGTCATACACAGATAGTGGTTTGTGTAAAAGTTCATCTTGCAATTCAAGTATGTATTGCATCAATTCTTTTTTGATCTCACAATACTGAACGTAGTCAAATTTGTTCCAAGATTCAAATTGATTGAAGTCCTGTCCTTCCTCTGTACCAGATGTGCTGGTTATCACAGCCACCTTCATCTTATCATACGAGTGTCTGCCGTAAATCCTCTTAAGGAGATTCAGTTGTCCCCTGCCTGCGTGGGCATTTATAACCACATGACTACAATCTTCGATGCTCTCCATGATCTCATCTTGATTATCAATCAGGTCGTGCCCGGTTCTTCGACTCAATCCAACCACTTCAAACGCCTTCGAAGAGAATAGATCAGCAATGGCCTTGCCTATGCCTTTGGTGTGTCCTATAATAGCAATCTTATTTTTGTTTCCTTGACTCATAAGTGTCCACTAAATTTTCCAACCCTTCGAAACATTCTGAATAATGCTGGTAATATTCTTCAAACTTTTCTTTAGTGTACGCTGATTCTTTCCAAAAGTCAATCAGCAAAGTGGTTCGCTCGCCAGGATTGTTGTTGAATCCGTTATGCAACTGTATGTCAGGCTGGAAAACAAACGCATCACCTGACTTCCATGTGTATAATTCTTGTTTTTCTGTTTTCAAGTTCATCACGTACATACCGCTTTGATCTCCGCCACCGTCATCCAGGCACATTTGGTATCTCCAGCCACCTTCGTTGTCCGTGTGGTTGCCTATTTTAGTGTTTGGACCAACCGTCATAATAGCAACATTCGTCTTGTAAGGAAATTTTCTTAGTATCGAATACAGTATCGGATAATCATTGAATGACTGGCCTTCGTGATCTCCCGATTGTATTCCAAGTGCCCGCCACTGCCCATGAACATAGTCACCTGACTTGTCATCAAAGTCGTCAGGAAGTCCTCGCACACTGTCGGAAAAGTCTTCTGGGTCTAGGAAAGTTTTGTTAGGTTGCGTGTCAAACTCGTGTTTAATGTTCTGCCAGTGTTTGTCTAACTGTCTAAAACATTCGCCTTGTTTTCCGTGGTAAAAACTTTTATCAAGCATTCAGTATATTAACATTTTTATCATGTATCTGTCTATCATGATCCTGCCAATTACTAAAAATATCTTCGCCGTGGTTGATTAGTTCTTGCTGTTCGCTTAATTCGAAGTAATCTGTGAATTCCGTTCCATTAATTATGATTCTTCTGTTTTCGTTACCGAACACATACACGATCACTTCATCGTCACCTAATGAAACACCTAGTCTACTGTCTTCAACCCTTACCCATGCACCGTCTTCTTTGACCATGTGTGTACCAGAAACTTGTATTCCATTGTAGTCATATAGGTTGTCAATCAAGAACTTACCTGTTGCGAACACCTTGCCACCCACTGAAACCACATCACCTATGTCGACTTGCTCTACGGGTTTCAAAGATCCGTCTGCCATGGATATCATGGTGCCTGCTATGAAACAACCACCGCCCGATCCAGAAGAACCTGATGTTGATCCTCCTGATGCGTTTCCAAAACCTGCGGATGTGCTGACAAAATTTATTCCGCTGTTGAACAATGCCCTCCAAGAACCACCAATTTTAACATATCCTTGTGTTATTCTTTTCCATACATTGTCAACTTTGAAGAAAGCGTCATTGATACCTTTCCATGTGCCGCCAACTTTAAATTTTCCTTCTACGCTAATATTGAATATCACAACTGCAAGACCGTCTGCTCCAGATCCACCAGGACTGCCGCCTACTGCAACTCCTGATTGATAGTAGGCATTACCTGTTCCGCCTGGTGTAACTCCAGAACCGTTGCTTTCTGTGCCACCTGCCGCTGTGTTTGATCCTGATGTACCACCGGTACCACCGTTGTCACCTGAACCACCGTTACCGCCAGTACCTCCGTCAGTACCCCCTCCACCGGCACCTGCACCACCTCCGTCTCCAGAATGTCCTGCGCCGTTTTCTCCCAGTGTGCCTGGAGAGTTAGATGTTGCTGAATTTGAGTTGGAGCCTGATGTACCGTTCGAGGCAATACCAGCACCTGCTCCACCACCGCCTCCTCCAGCGGTTGCTATTTCGTTTCCGTCGACTAATACTACTGTGGCACCTCCGCCACCTCCGCCTGAGCCTGAAGAACCACGTGGACCTGAGTTACCACCAGTACCACCCGAGTACCCTGCTATGCTTTTGCCGTTGGTTCCACCTGGGGCACCACCGCCACCTCCTCCACCGGCTCCACCGCCGCCTACTGCGACAGACATTGTCTTGCCAATGTTGGATGTCATTGAAATTGTTGTTGCAGACACGTGATGTCCTGCGGCGCCTGTGCCTCCCGGACCGCCTCGGTCACCTCCACCGCCACCACCAGCGCCACCCCATAGGTGTACGTCAATGGATTGTGTGCCAGGTGGTATCTCAACCTGTTGAAGTGTTCCTGAGTACAAGAAAGTATTAACTATTGCCGCCATGGGATTAGCTCTCCCTTACGAACCAAAGGTCTCCGTTTGCACCTTGACCATCAGTTGGTGCTGAAGTCTCTACGTATCTGTTACCTGCTATGCTGTTGCTACCATCGTCGGATATCGTAGAGCCACCCCATAATTTAAGTGATCGAGTGAGCTGTGATAATGTTGTGACATCCGCACTTGTAGTTGATGAAGATGATGTGACAGGATCTCCTACTGCGCCTAGTGTCAATGTTGTGACTTTTAGGTTGCCGGTTGATGAATCTGTTGTAAGAGGTTTTGTGCCTTTGTTGCCATCACCGTCGTCTGTCATGTCTGACAGTCTTAATAATTTAGAGTATGTTCCACCTGAACCTGCTGTCCAGAAGTTCTCAGATGCGTCCCAGAATATCCTAGCGTCGTCTGTGTCAGGAGTCTCAACAATAAATCCTGCGTCAACGTCACCGCCACTTGAGTTTACCTTTATAAACGTGTCTGTGTGCTCTGATATGTTAGATGAAGTGTAACTGTACGCACCACTTACATTTAAATTACCAGTGATGTTTACTGTACCCGCTATAGATACTTCTGTTTCAGAACCATCTAATGTCATTAGAGTTGTGCCGGCTCCACCGCCACTTGAATCGTTTATTTTGAAAATAATGTCCTTGTCAGCGGCTCCTTGTGTGATAACCACGTCATTGCTTGAAACTGTGACTGATAATTCTTGAGCGTCACCAACTACAAGTCCTGTGTCGGAATCAATCGTTATTCTCCCTGTTGTTGTGTCTGCCTCATCCGCTCTAAGGAAGTTACCACCTGCTATGATTGAGGACGAAGTGTTTGATGTGCTTGACACATCTATGTTTGCCGCCTGTGTGTTGGTTCCTTCGAACACTGCACTCAACGTAGAGTTCAATGTGAATCCTGCTTTGATCTCAGCAAATCCTGACTGTGAAACTGTTGGTGTGAACGTTTCTTTTGAAAGTATTGCAACCCTAGTGTTGCCCACGTACATAGAAGACACAACCTTGTCGCCACCTGAACTTCCTAGCGTTTCGATCTTCCAACCTGATAATGTCTGCCCTGCTGTGTATACCGGACCTACTAATAGAAATTCAGATCCTGTGTAAACATACAGTTGGTCATCTGTTGAATTGTGCCAAAGATCTCCTGCTGATGCCGAAGTTGGTGCTGATGCTTGGGACTTTGCCGCACCCGTTGGTTTGAATGCTGATCCGTCGTAAACTTTCAACTGTGCTGTGTTGGTGTCGAACCAAAGTTCACCTCTCAAAGGTGCTGTTGGAGCCGATGTGCTGGCCGCGTTTTCCAATAATTTTACTAAATTTTCGTTAAGTCCTTCACCAAAACCCGAGAAGCTCTTTCCAAACAACTGTAACGAAGTGGTGTTATCGACCGTTCCGTCAGTGATTGTTGTTACTACTGATCCGTCTGTTTTGTTAATTGTGTACGCCATTTCTTATATTTACCTTACGTTATTATATCATATAATGCTAGATGTCTCTTTGTTTCAAAAGCATAGATCTCAAGAACTTGCTCAGCATTAGTAGTAGAGCCATCCCCAATTGGCCTTGTACCTTGGGTTACTCCATCAATCTTATATGTTAGTTGTCTTATATCGGCTGTCTGTGTCGTGATCGAAATCCTTTTTAGTGTTCCATTTTGAACATTTGTAAAATCCAAAGATACATCAGCATTAACAAACACTTCAACAAATCTTGCATTTGACATATCAATTGTTTGGTTACTAGTTACTCCTGCACTAACTGTCCCGACAGATAGCACCTCTCCAACTATTGACGTTGCAGTTAAATTTCCTTGAACTTGTAAATCGTCGTTAATTGTAACCGCACTAGAATCTGTGGCGCTTAACACTGTCCCTGTAATTTGTAATCCGTCCAAAACAACTGCACCTGTGCCTGAACCTTTTAGCACAAGGTTGTCATTGGATCTACTTGCGATAATCTCATTATCATTTACTGTTACACCCTGACTTTTGATTTCAGTTGCGTCCAGTGTGTCGAAAAATGCTGTGGCGAATCTATTTCCGTCTGTACCTAAATTGTGTGTTGAATCAGCACTTGGTAATATGGCTTCTGAGTTTAGTGTTCCTGTAAGAGTACCTCCAGTTAATAAAAGGTTGAGACTTGCTGATCCTGTGACTGTTCCTGTAACATCTCCTGTGACGTCACCTGTCACATCTCCTACCACGTTTCCTGTAATAGGTCCTGTGAATGCTGTTGCATTTACTGTGCCTGACACATCCAGTTTTGTAGTCGGCGTTAATGTGCCTACACCTATCCTGGCCGCTGACCCGTCCATCGTCATCAGCGTGGTCGTTGTACCGCCTGTGTTGACTTTAAAAGTGATGTCTCTGTCCGATATAATATTCTGCACCACGACACCACTGCTGTCAACAGTCAGTGAGAGGTCGTTGTCAACTCCGATCTTGAGTCCGTTATCATTTAGAATTCCTAACGTTCCTGTTGTGGTATCATTGGCGTTTGATCTAAGGTAGTTGGCCGCCGCAACTCCACCCAATGCATCTGAGTCTGTTGACGTGCCTGCAAATTTAAGATCTGATATTGCCGTTGATAGTGTGATACCTTTCTTGATTGAAGCAAATCCTGATATGGCCGCTTTTGGCGTAAACTCAACTTCAGATATTATTGCAATCAAGTTTCCGTTGTTGAACAATTTTGTGACATTTTGATCAGTGTCAGTGTTGTCTGTTATGGTTTCAAACGTGAATCCGTTTGTGTTGGCACCGGCTGAAGTGTTTGGTCCGATTAATATATTTGATGTTCCGTTGTAGAAAAAAAGTTGTGCTGTGTCTGAATCTATCCAAAGATCACCTGTAACTAGATTGGCAGGTGCGGTTGGACCATATGGCACTGTGTTGCCTGCTGGAACAAAGTTCGAGCCTGTGTAAACTTTCAGTTGTGAAGCACCACTGTCATACCATAACTGTCCTTGTATAGGTTTACTAGGTGCCGAGCTGTTGGCAAAATTTTCTAAAAGATGTAAAAAGTTTTCGTGGATTATCTCGCCATACCCAGCATAACCTTTTCCAATGAATTTAAGATCAGTCTGTGTGTTCAGGACATTATCCTGGACAGTGTAAGAGCTGGGCGAAGCAGAACTATTTGTCTTGTCAACTGTGTATGCCATTAGTATCCTGTGTTACCGCCTGAAGTAGTGCCGCTCACTGTGTTTGAAGTCGTCAGTGCAGTAGAACTAGTTTCAGTGAAAGTAGTCAAACTTTGTATCCTTAGTGTGTAGTCAATTTGTATTAATCTGTTAAGTGATTTCTGTACTGGATGAAATATAACGTGTGTCAAAAGTTTATTGGTTGAACCATTCTCCGTGCCTTCCCAACTTTTCAATCCAAGTTCGTCAAACACAAAATCTCCATTGAAATCTGTTGTGTTGTCGAATGCCGCCTGGCCTGTGGGCTCACCGTAGTCCAAGGTGCAAGTGCAAACTATGTCAGTGTACTTGTTTCCTGCTGTGTGTCTGACTTCCATTTTGTTTCTAGTGGTGTCCTTGTTTGTGGCCGAATTGTCATCTATTACTTTATAATAAGTCTGGTTGTAAAGACTTGCGTTAGTTCCTGTTGAGTTAGGAGTAAGATAAGTTATAATTCCTGTAGGATCAACACTGGTACCACCGTTTCCAAAAGCCATTTCATGCACAAAGCCTGTGCTTTTGTTGGCCAATGAATTTGCCAATGCCTGAGACATGTTTTCGTAATGAATTGCATTTCTCTTATCAACAATCACTTCTCCAGTTTCTGGATCAAAGATCTTGATGTGGCCAGTCATCATAACGCCTGTGTTATCCTGTGGCTTTTTGTTCTCTTCTTTTGCTTCTGTTGGTTTGTTGTCCTGTGTCATCTAGTGTATTTATTCAGGTGCGTTTGTGGGCTCATCCGCTATGAATTTAGCCGGTTGAGTGGTCGACGCCTGTAATCCTTTACCATCTGCTGGATTACCATCTTTGGCTGTATACCAGACCTGTCCTTTCTTGTGTAATATTTTGATCTGTGTGCCTGCCGCGGGTGCTGTAGTCAAAGTCACTGCTGTCGAGCTTCCGTCCACAGAATAGTTTATAGTTGATCCATCCTCGCTAGTAAGTTCCAATCGTTCTGTATCTTTACGATTGCCGACTAATCGTTGGCCACCAATGAATATGTCTAACTCACTAGCGGAGGCTGGTGCTTGTGATAGTGCAAACACTGTTGTACTGCCATCGCCTGTGAAGGTGTTGGTGTATACTGTGTCCGCATAAGGGATGGTTTGAGTACCAGACGCATCTACCACTTCCGTGCCTGATCCATGCTCCTTAATTCCTGTTCCAAGTGTTCCACGTTTTAGTTGTCCCAACGTGTTACTTGATTTTGTAAAATATTCTATTCTTTCTTTGTCAATAAAGATCACCCCTGGTATTATTGTTTGAACTGAAGATCCGTCTCGACTTATAATGCTTTTTGGATCTGGTAACAATGATCCGTCTTTAACAGTGATTGTTTTAATACCTGGTGTCATATCTTGTGTTAATGTCGTAGTTGCAGTTTTAGAGATTCGTTTGTAGAAAGTTCTATTCAACATGTCCTTGAATATTCTGAATCCTGTGGCATTCACTGCTGAGTCAACAGCAAAGTACAACACATCCAATCTATCAGAGGATGTGATAGTTCTTCCATTTATGGTTATTGTGTTGCCGCTGACTGTGTAGTCACTAGCCTGTAATAATTGTTCACCGTTCAGCCAAACAAAGGTGTAACTCGCGTTTAATGTATCAAATCGTAGTTTGAAAACTCCACTGCTTCTTCCCTCCAACACCTCTCGTCTCTGCTTCATGCCTAAAGCATTGTTGAAAGTAGTGACTGATAAAGTGTCACTTGCACTCAATGAGTATGGAGATGTTATTGCACTTGGTACAAGTACCAAGTCAGCATCAGCACCACCGTCAACGAAATACTGATGGTCGACCAGCGTAGATATGCAAATGACATCAGTCGCTGATGGCACATTCGCAGTGTTGAAGTTGACATTTTGATTGCCAATGTCCACAGTGTAGTCAGTGTTTAAGATTTTTTTAACTCCATTGACAAAAACTTCGACTTGACTTGCTGATGAAATTGTCTTGGCTGGATCAACAGTAGAGTCATCTTCAAGTCCTGATAACACGCCATAAGTGTAAGTGCTACCATCACCTAGATAGTAAGTGTTATCCGGTCCTCGTAACAGCCTGCCATTTAGTTCAACAGTGGTAAGGCCAGATAAAGGCCCTATTGCTCCAGGCGGATACGTCAATGAATATCTATTGGTTGACCCATCATAGGTTATTGCCTCATTACGAACACTAGCAAAACTTCTGGTTGATGTCGTGGACTTGTTGAATCCTGCTATCTGCACAAAGGCATCTGCTTCTGGTGGAGTGTTGAACGTAACAGTGATTGTGTTTGCACTAATCGACGTTGCGTATGATGTAGTTGGCACTCCGTCTATTGTCACATAGATATCAGATGATGTTGAATCAAGATTGAACTCGCCCCTGGTTGACGTCAAGAACGCTGTGGTGCTTCCGTCACCAGTGAATGTGTTTAGCACCCTGTAGTTTTCTCCAGATATGGCAAAGACCTTAGTTGATATTTCACTATTGTTTGCAGGTGCTGTGTCAAATGTGATTGTTTTGTTAGCAACGTCAATGGTGTAATCTGATATTGTAGAGTCCAAGGCACTTCCTTTTTGAATCACTCCATCTACTGCTACTGTCACTGATCCCAGTGATCCTGGGAAGTTTCCTATGCTGAAAACAGTTGTGGTTCCGTCTCCTCTGTAGTTTCTCTCAGATATAAATGGCACACCAGACTCTGGTGATGTATAGACTTTGATGTCCACTGTGTCGAACATCTGTCCTGGCACAACTTCTTCTGGTGCGTAACTGGTATCTGGGGAAACAAACTCATCACCCTCTAACACAATGTCACTTGGTGCATGTCCTAGTGCTGACGTGAAAAGTCCGCCCTTCACAATTGAGTCTATTGTCCTATCATCTGTTGGGGTTAATACACCGTCATCATCAAATGGTATAAATTCAACTAACGCATTGGCTTCTGGAACTTCGCTGATGGCAAATGACAATGTTGATCCGTCACCTCTGATCACATCAGGCAATTTCTTCCTTGTGCTGTCGTCCTGTGTAATATAAACTTGGAACACTTCTGTTTTAGCCGGAGGAGTATCAAAAGTGAAATCATCATTTACTCCATTGGCTCTGAATGCCTTGATCCTTGATTGTCCGAAATTATCCCATGGGAAGTCATAGAAACCTGACTGATCCCATCCTGCTTCTTGTGAAAATAGTAGTCCTGTGACCATTGTTCCGCCATAATCCACACCTGACATAACCTGGTCTAGCTCGTTGCCTGGCATGCCTGCTCCTGGTGTGTAAAAACCTTTTGTCCTGTCAGCGGCTGTCAGTCCTGTTTCGTCGCCGTAAACCTTATACACACTGCCTACGTTGTCGTCGAAGTCTGTTGATGACGTGAATGCATTGGTAACTTTGTAAAGTTGGTTGTTGAACCTTAACAGGTCATTGTAAGCATAGTTTGTGTTGGCCGCCCAGTCAACCACTCTAGATGTGCTGGACACCCTGTCAAATTTTATTGTGGTGTCGAAGTCCCTTACCAGGTCGTTGGCCAGATTAGGATATGCTCTTGCTGTGTCTGACGGGTTTGATCCGTCATCAGCACCACCTGTGATAACAACCATAGGCGTCGCAGTATAGTTCGAACCTTTTGTATCTACGGTTATTTTTGTAACCTTTCCATCTTGTATTGTCGCTGTGGCTGTCGCCGCTGTTGTTGTTGGAGTTTCGTACATTTTATAAGCACCAGATTTTGTCGACAGTGCGTGGTTGGCAATCTGACTGTCAGGCATATAGAAGGTACCACTAAACTCTACAAAAGTATGGACATGTGATGTACCAGATCCACCATTCTGCGAATCCCATATATTTGATTGTTCTAAACTTGAGAACAACGGATAGTAGTATCCAAAAGATCCAGAAGAAGCACCTCGAGAACTAGTGGCCTGCAATTGGAATGGACCTGTTGATGCCACGGTACCACCAACTATGTTTACAGTGGGTGTCTTCGTGTAGCCAGATCCACCATTAAGAATTGTTATTGATGAAACATGTTTCTTATGGTAGTCGTTCCACATCTGCCAAGGATATTCAGTCAACTTCGCAGTGTCTAAACTTACATTTAACGGTCTTATTTTTCCTGTACTTGCGTCATAGAAAGTTGGATTGTCAAAGTCTGTGTATATGCCGTCTTGCGTTTCTGTTTTGTCATAACCAAGTCTATACTCTCTGAGTTTGGTATGGAAAGGTTTCACTTCGTTTATGTAATCTTCTATCCAATCATCCGTTCCTGTTGTATAGGTTTTTCTCTGGTCTAGTTCACGCACACTATTTTTTGCATTGATAAATGAAGTTTTGAACATCCAGTCTACGTAAGTTTGCTCTGCGAGAACTTTTCTCAGTCCTGTAAAGAACAAAGTGTTGTACTCAACAGCAAGATTGTTGATAAACAAGTCATCTCTTAATGCAGTGAGAATATTTCTTGTTTCAATGCTTGGCTGTTGGTCAAAGAAGTTGTCGTCGAAATTGTCGGCGCCGGCAAATCCTGTTGCGTCCTGTGAATAGTCATAAAGTTTAGTGCTTAGCCTTATTGTGCCATTCTCTGTACCAACATTTTTAAACCCGGTGGCCGTTTGCATGAACAGTTTCCAACCACCTGTGTCCGCATTTGTTACCTTGACATGTTTTCCGATTGCCAAATCAAGTTGGTCTAGTTCATACTCGAACGTGACCTGTTTATCTATAGGCGTCCTTTCGCTGTGGATCATTTCGTGAACAGCAGGATCAGTGCCGTACCAATCTGTGTAACTCCAATACGCACTGGTATTATAGGTCTGTAATTTTGTTCTTGTGAATTCTGTGCCGTCCCATGTGTATATTGCCCAATAGTTGTTGGCCGTTTCGTCTGCCTTGACCAAATATTTCACACTGCCTGACAAGTCTGCCGTGTTAATATAGGTCAGCTCAGCATATGTGTCAACGGTTGCGTCCCATTCACCGCTCTGTTGCGTTGGCTCAGGCTCCTTCTTATCCAGGTTGCTCAAATTGATTGTTCCACTCAACTGATTTTTCTTAAGGACGGTGTTTGCGTAATCTATGATTTCTTTTAAAGCGGCGTATCTGTCAACGTACCAACTCTGCCTAGGCCTTGTGTTGTTTCCATATCTCTCATTTACAGGGGAGTTAGGGTCAGGCACTATGTCACCTGTGCTGTTTGAGCCAATCAAAGAGTCCCACCAACGTGTTTCTATCACACTTCCAGGTTTGAAATCAGCATCTCCTTCTCTTGCCAACTTCCAAACGCTGTGTGCATCACCATCGAAGTCATTTGTCCTTATGTCAACGTTTAGCACTATGTCATCCCCGACAAGATCGGTTACATTGTATATCTGTAATTTATTGATGTCAGTCACAGCGTAGTACTTGATGTCAAATGCACTTGGGTTTTGGATAAGATTCGCCACGTAGGCCACTGTGTTTTTCCTGTGAGGGTGCCTATGCCTGTCTCCCACTTGGCTCGGCGGCAATGTCGTTTTGCCTTTGACCCAATAGTAATAGATATTGACAAATCTATCTAGCCTTGAATCATATATTTGTTTCACTGTGTACTGTTCGTCGTTGCCATAGAGGGCGGTACCGGTAACTATTTGGTTAGTTTGTCGCCTTAAGTTCCATTCACTTGGCAATAGCCTTGACTCTGTCCATTCATATACGTCGATGCTTGAGCCTGGGAAGGTTCTTCCCCAGTTATTGTTTTTATACTCCTGTCCTCCTTGCTCGTACCAAAGCCATTTCACAGTCGAAAGATCCCACCATACCTCACCTATGTGATCCTCTGCCCATGGTGTCTTGCTGTTTGCATTATCTCCAACATTGTAGGTTGCCGGATCCCATGCTGTTTTAATATCAATCTCCCTGTCTGCCAGTCCTAAAATTCTTCCTTTGACAGGATCATAAAGATCATAGTAGTCCCTTATCTGTTTGCTTTTGTTGTTGAATTCAAAAACTTGTCCTAACTTACTAACATCTATAAAAGGAGTCTCTGATGCTATGTTCTTCCAGGCGTAACTGCCACTTGTTGTTAAATCATATCTTATGACCGTTCCGTCGTTTTCAACTTTGGTGCTTCCGTCTGATGTTGTGTTCCCATCGTCCTGAGGAGCACCTACCAACACAGTGTTGTCTATCATGCAAACGCCACGCCCAAAATCGTCGTTCTCTGAAACACTGTCTCCTTCAAGCATGTCATCTATTACAAATTTTGAATTATACATGGTTGCCGTAAATGCTCCACCCGAACCGATGTTTAGGTCCACAACGTCAGTGTCCTGCAAGTCGAAAGTTGTTTCACCTGAGTCAAATTTCATTTCTCTGAATGTAGCAAATCTTTCAGCACCTATTACTATCCTGTTGCCCGACTGGTTGATGTCAAGGCTATTACCAAACTTCATGTTGTTCTGTGTTTCTGGCGCTTTTATAGTCTGTTGAAGTGTATAAGTGTTCGTGGATCCATCAGCGTTCCATTTGTAGTAGTACACTGCACCACCATCTATCTGACTAGTGCTACCATCATCAACTCCTGGTGCTCCTATTATCAAAGTGGTTCCGTCCTTACTCATTGCCATTGACTCTCCAAACGCAGTGTTCAGAGAAGATCCATCACTCGACACACCTGTCAATGTCTGTGCCAAAACAAAAGAATGTTGTGTACTTCCGTCATTACTCTGCGAAGTCCTTCGAAATATTTCAACTTTGCCGGCATTTCCAGGTGCTAGTGAACTTACTGCTAGAATGTCGCCATTGTCGTTTGCCTCTAATCTGTGGCCAAACCTTTGTCCTGAACCGCCATCTGGTGCTTCGATTGTGTAATCCTGTGTCCATGTGTCATATGTAGAACCGTCTGATCCCACTGCCCACTTGTACATGTAAACTCGCCCTTGGTCACTGTCATGTCCCGGAGCCGAAATAAAAAGGTACTTGGTAGGTGTTGTGCTTAACGAGTTGGCACCCGGTTCAGAAATTTTGTGTTGCCAACCAAAGTTTAATCCTTCGTTGATACTGGATCCGTCTGTTGGCGGAGATATTGTGTTTAGTATTGCATACTCAAAAGTGCTTGGATTCCATTGGTATACCTTCACAAGTCCTGAATCTATCTGTCTGGTGCTACCATCTGAGTCGACTGTGTTACTGAATGGTGCGCCTGCAACAACATAGTTCTCATCGGTACTGATAGACAAAGATTCACCCAATCTGCTAGTGTTATCATCGTTCTCAGTCATGGTGACAGTTGACTGAGTTGAGAGACTAGTGCCAGCATCCGCGGATTTCCTAAATAGGAAATGCACTTCACCTTGTCCTTTGCCTGGTGCTGAAACTATAATTGTTCTACCGTCATTACGTGCAACGATCCTATGGCCAAACTCCTGTGATGCTGTAGTGGCATCAGGTGATAGCACCAGTCCTGCGTTGTATGGATCAACCTTTTCATAAACACGCCATAGTCCTGAACTGTCACTGTCAGCAAAGACCTTGTCACCTTCTCTGTCAATTGCAGAATCTCTGTCATTGTATTCGCTGTGGTGTATTAGATCGTTAACATTGTCCATTGATGCCAGTCTTACTGAAATAAATTTGCTAATGTTTCCAAAACTGTCTGCCGTAGAACCATCTTCTAATGTTGGTATGAAGCCAACGTTTCCTTCGAAATCAATAATGACCGTTTTATGACTTACAACAGCCGCGACTTGATAGACACCATTTAGTGTTGGTTCCTCACTATTAGATATTGCAAAAAAGTCAGATTGTCTCGTTTGAGTAGCCGCCGATAGACCATGTGATCCTGTAAATGTGATCTCCAACTGTGTTGCATCGTTTACACTACGTAGATCTGCAATAGTGACTCCAGCATTTGTAATTCTAAATACGTCCCAATCATTATTACTTTTGTTTGCCACCCAAACTAAGTCATTTGCTGACACAGTTGACATATCTAAGTTCAATAGCTCTGCTATGTTAAATGCAGTGTGTTGCACCTGGGTTAGCCTAGGATACCCTGCTGTTTTAAGAATTTGTGCTCTGTCTCTGTCTATTCCTTCTTTTGTGTAATCAAGTCTTTTGAAAGTTTCAGAAGCAGTGTATTCTACTGGCCTGAAATAAAAATTTTCCTTCACTATGCCACGTGATCTTCCGTATGACGCCGTTTCATTAGTGTTATCTAGAAGTTCTATGCTTTGCGGATTAAATTGTATTTCACTGTCTTTTAGAGTGATCTGTATATTTTCAGTTGTGTCTGTATTTCCAAATGAACCTGTCCTGATCATCCATTCTGGATATAGTTCGAGGTTGATGTCTTCACCCTCATACTTCGCTTTTAAAATTTTATCTATCGCGGCCTGTGTTCCTTTTTCTCTGATGTAACCTTGATAGAACTTGTATTGTGATACATCATTTACAAATAGATTTTCAAGATAGTCTCTTGACTGATATCCTATAAGCCTCTGAGCAAGTTCCTGCTGTGATTCGTCAAAGTTATTTGTCTCTAGATTGTAGAAATCGTTGAACTGAGATATCTTATATTCAAAATTAGGAATCAGTTGTGGTGCAGGTTTTTGATCTTTTTGAGTCCAATTTAAATTATCAAACTTAGATCCTGAATTATGATTGCTTTTTGCCACATAAAACTTTCCTTGATATTCAACGCTGTCACCTATCCTGTAATCTGTATTGGCCAACCAATACGTAACCTGTGCCGCGTCAAATACAAAACCCGGAGCATAATAATCACCATTCCAATTTGCTGTTTTCCATCCAACCACTTTCAATCTTTGCTGTCTGAAACCAGTTGCCGGTTCATAAATTATATCTGAGAACACAGTCTTGTTGTCAAAAATCAGCAAGTGTTCTTTCTGTACAGTATTCAAGGAAATGTTGTATAGTCCAATTGTGTCGGACTTGATTCCAAGTTCAAAAGTTTTTCCAATTCTTTTTGTTGACAGTTCGGATATGTCTATCTTCCTACCGCCTGCATCAAGCACGGAGTAGTCGCCTGCAAGATTCCTTAATTTTCCAACAACACTGTTATCTGTGTCTAGTTCAAATCCGTCCGCGGCCGGTGAAACAGTTACAGCAGATCCAGGAGCCCATTCCTGTGTTGTCCAAAATAAAAATTCTTTGACAGCGTTAGACCAATTCAATGTTTCTTTTAATTCATTCGAGTACTTGTTAAATTTGAAACCTTGTGACTCTAACCAGTGTCCATATCCAAACAAGAAGTCTGCTACATCCTGTATAGTGTCAAACACATGCCCATACGGTATGGTCTGTATCACTTGCTGGTGAGAAGCGTATTTTTTGACTACGAGAGACCCTTCAACGGAAACCGGTGTGACAGTTGAGGTTGTTACTGGGTAATTGAAATTAAAATAAGGTCTAACAGTGTTATACCCTAGCACTTTGTAGCCACCAAGCACCGTTGATCCATCTTCACTTATGTCTGTATTTTTTTCTATAAGCACACCAGAGTAATAGAAACTTTCTACAGGATTTGATGTTCTAAACAATATTTTAAAGTTTTCGTCGGGAATAAATTTAGATCCCGATGTAGATCCAGGCGAAACACTGTCTGTTAAAACTTTTATATTTTCTTTGTCTGTAAACCCACCTAATTTGTATGCTAATTGAACAGTAAGGCCTTTCATTTTTTCGGTATAAAAAGTTTCTGCATCAAGATTTCTCGACACTAGATAGTTGATAACATAGTTTTGGTATCCTGTGGTCTGATATCTAGTCACAACACCTGTCGCAGTGTCTGTTGAGGTTTCAAGATGGTACTTGGCAGTGGCTAATGTTCTCCGAATGCCAGTGTCGTTGTCAATTTGGTTTCCTGCTGTGTTCGTACTAAGCCTCGATACATCAAAAAAGTTTGAAAAGAATTTTGCAGGTTTTGTAACTGCAAGTGTCTTCAACACAGTAAATGGAAATGAGCTTGATCTTCTCCATGCCGTTTCCGCCGGTGCTTGATCTCCAAATTTCCAGGAATTCTGCCTGCCTGGTATGTCATAGTTGTCAACCAGTCCTGCCGCTAAAGGATCAAGTAAATTTCCTGAGGCATCAACAGGCAAGTATGATCGTATTGTTGGTTTGCCATATCTGCCAACCTCAGTTGCAATCTTGTTCCATAACACGTCGTTGGCAGATGTGTATGGAGCAGGGCCGTAAAGATCCTCCCAATCGCTTGGTTTTTCTGAATGTCCTAACATCTCCCACGGTCTTAGATGTGGTACGTCTGTGTCATAAAAGTATTTGTATATTCCTCTCCAGTGTCCTGGTAGATTTTCATCTATAAGCCTGCCTCGAGATCTCGCATAGTTGTATGTGAAAGGTGACCCTTCTGAAAACACTGTATTATTGATATACTGAACATTGTTCCTGCCTGCCCATTTGTAAAAGTCAGGACCCATTATGTCATTTACTTCTCGAAGCGTGTACTGTGTTGATGTGAATGCACTTGGAGTCACATCATTCATTTCTAGCAAGTCTGAATCGAATGTTACCTTAATGTTGTTGTAAATCCTTTTTTCAAGTTCTAATATCAAATCATCACGCTCGTCTCCGTATGCTTTTATAATAGATCCATCATGTTTCCTTATCACCGCCGTGTTCACAAGGAACGTGTTATCTGTAAATGCCTCCGGCGTATATTTAGGATACATACCAAGTTTAGTAGGAGACGGTGGCATGTAACTGCCCGTGGTATCTTCGTAATCTTTTATTACAATTTTATCTCCCTCTGCTAGAGCTTTTGATATGTTGACAGAATCATCTGTGGTGCTAAAAGTATAATCCGTGCCTAATAACAACTGGGCGCCATTTAGATAAACGTATACCGCCCTGTTGCTAGGCTTGGATATATCGTGTTGTGAATTTAAAGCATAATCTGTCTGTGATGATCCCATGACAGTGTATGATCTTGTCGAAACATTTTCTCCATACCCTATCATGTCTTCATAGAAGAAAGGGAAACTGCTGTCTCTACCCGGAGTTATTGCTGAAATTATTTCGTCAACCCTGTCAGCCGCAATTCCTTCATAAGAAGTGCCTGTGGCGTGAGTCAAGAAAGAATTGTACCATTTCTCATATTCTTGATTGGCGTAATCAATGGCAGTTATTGCGTTTGCGTCTTGGTCAATGAGGTTGAATATAGCCGGCAATAACGGTGCTTCGTGTTGCTGAATGCTTCCGCCTTTTAACCTAGCGTCAGGCTTGTCTCTAAGATTAGATACTCCTGGTATTGATCCTGTCACATCCTGATTCCTATCAAGAATGTCTCTTACATGGTGTAAAATTTGTCCGAAAGTAAAAGTTCCCAACTGCTCATTTAATGAGTTTGTTGATAAATTTTGTGGTAGTTCATATATGCCCTTGTCACTCACTTTGTCAGCACTGCTGTATCCTGCTATCCTAACCTGGTCGTTTATTTCAAGATCCTCGTTGAACTTCACGTACTTGTTTGTCGATCCATCAACCAATGTGTAATCTGTTGACAATGTTTTTCGTGTACCATTTACTAGCACTGACACTTCTAAATCAGTTAGTGAAGCAGAGTTTTTATAGAAGTCGATTGGGAAAAGTCTTTTTTCTGTGGCGTCGACTATTAAAGTTCTCACCACTCGCTGTTTACTTTCACTTGTTCTCTTTATCCAAGAGCTTCTGGAATTGTGTGTGGCACGTCCTGTAGTGTAGTGTAGATGCCCTTCGCCAAGCCTTTTGGTAACAGTTGTTGTACCGCTTTTATATGTGAATGTACCTGCGGTATGATCTGATTCGAAAACAATGTCACCTATGTTGTTAATCGTGTTGTATTTTACTTTAATGCCAAGCACTGTGTCGGTTGTTGCCGAGTCGGATGTTGCAAATTCAAAAACTTTTGCTCCAGCAAATGTTGAATTTGGATACGTGGTCGCATCATCAAATGACACATGATCGTTGTCAAACATACCAAAAAGAGGTTGCTGGTTTACTCCAGTTTTCTGCTGTGCTTCTTTCCACGCTGTGGTAGTCGTGTCAAAGAAGAAGGTCTTGCCTTGGTTGGCTGTTCCAAATTCTATAAAAACACTATCGTCGGCTGTAGGTATTCCGTCGTCCTCAAGTGTCAGGCTAATGTTTTGCGAACTGTCTCCAGTGTCGGCAAAACTGACTTTGTAAATCCTTCCTTTTACTGTAGGGTCAGTATCTGCCGCAAATATTACCCTCATTCCTTCAGCGAGTGTAATGCCATCGATAATGTAACCAGTCTGTAATACTATTTGACTGAATGCATCCTTGGTTACTGTGTCGTACAACGTGACAGATTTTTTAGCCACTGTTCCGTGGTTATAAAGTGCTAGACCCGAATCAAATTCAATAATCGGTCTTTTAGCCCTTGCGTTCTCATCAAATGTCGCAGTGAAACCGCCTATCCTTGCAGTTTCTTCTATTACAGACCTGTGGAACCATCTGTTGTATCTTGACCAGGCGTTCTGGTCACGTGAATCTCTTTTTATTGTGATATAATCTAATGTTTCGGGAATGTAGAACGCTTTTGCATATGGTCTTGAGTCGTATGCAACAGTGTCATATAGTATTGTTGTCTCAGTTGCATATGAACCAGGTGTGATAAGATCTTCAACATCTGTCAGCGTGATAGCATCTCCAACACCTTCAACATAGTATTCCTTATTTTGATATTCAGTTGGGACCTTATCATTTTTGAATGTAATCTTCATTCCATTAGAAAGATCAAGCGTCCTTAGACTGTAATTTTTTGTTCCTATGATGTCATTCTCAGGATTAATTTGCACAGTGGATGTTATATCTCTTATTTGTAGTAGGCCGTACATGGCATTGTGGTTTCCGCACTGATAATACAATGTGTCAGGTGCACCTGTTGTTGGAACCGTGAATGTGACTGTGCCGTAATCGGCACCATTGTTTGTGACTCCTGAACTGAATAGTGTTGACGTTGATCCGTCCTCTGCAACCTGATTGTAGTAAGGTTCCGTCATTATGTAGAAAGGATGACCTTTTGCGTTTACATTAAATTTGTAAGTGTTTCCCCTGTACAAGATAAGAGTCGGATTGTTTTCGTTTTCCCTGTGAGTAAACTCGTATGCCGCTTGGGCATTATTTTTTACTGAGTATTCAACCACTGATGATGGTCCAACCGAATCTAACTCTATTGATCCAGGGCCATCTGGCAACCAGTAGTATTCTCTATAATTGACTAGTTTGTCATAGTCTATTGCCGGGTTCCAACTGTATACAGTTTCTTTGTTTAACCTGTCATGGTTGTCGACGTTGCCTCCAAAAAACTTGATCTGATTTATGTAGTCATCATATGTACCTGTAAATTTTACTTGATCCTCAGGATTTATACTGGTTGTGTCTTTGTCTGTGTAAGTGACCGCCGGCTCAAGTTGATAAGCCATCCTGTCTCTGCTGGTTCCAGGAAGGTACCTGTCATTAACATTTCTTGTGTAAGCATCCTGTCTGCCTATAAAACCATCAAGCCTCTCCAGTGAACCTTTCTGTACCAAAGGATCAAGTGTACTTGCTAGAAATCTTTGGTTGCTGTCGGTCCTGTAAAAGGCAGGAAGATGTTGCACAGTACGTCTGTACTCGTTGTTTCCTTGTTTTACAACTTCGTTATTGACTGATGAGTTTGTTGTGTTGTCTGCCATTAGTATCCTGATCCACTACTGCCGGAACTTGATGACGATCCGGAACCTGTTGTAGTAGAGCCTGACACTGCTGATCCTGTTGTGGTGTTAGTTGTGGCAGTTGATACTGATGTGACCACAGATCCGGAAGCCGCTAATTGGTTGGCTCCAAGTGCTGTAATGATTGACACATCATCAACGGTGGCCCCACTGATGAAAATCTCGTCCGCCGCTGAGTTCAGTTGGAACAAAGACCCAAAACTTTGTCCTGACTGGTTTGGCACGATGACAACCGTCAATAGGTCAGGTGCCAATTCATTGTGAACATAAGCGGCTAATTCTGTAAAATAAAAACTGTCTCCAAAATCCCAGTTGTCAAGAGCAAAAAATTCATTGATAGCGGCTATCACTCTCGTTTTTATAACTGCATCTGACACATTTGTTTTAGGATTTTTTACAACTTTAAATGTTGCCTGTAACTCTTCATTGGCTGTTGAGCCAAATAATACTTTGTATTTTACAGGATGGTAAACAATCTGGTCCGATAGAGATTTCAATGGATTCAATATTCCTGAATAGTTTATTCTCAATTGATCCGATGTAGAAGTTTCAGGTTGCGTCCCACCGTCCTGTAGGTATATTCTGAATAGGTTGTCATAAGTTCTTTCCAGCATGTAAACGTCCACAATGTTGGAAACACTTGGATCGATCCGTGTTTCTTGGCCGGCATGATGCTTGTATTGGAAACTCAAAGAGCTCCTTCCTTTTCTTGCAATGTAATCTGTGCTTATTGAAAGTGTGTTTGTGGTGCTATCATATTTTTTGATCACATCCTCGTCCGACGCATAGAAGTAAAATAACTGATTATCAGAATAGGTCGCACTCGATAGTGTAATGTCTTCTTCTTTTTCTGACACAACAAAGTTGGAGGCCGCATACGGTCTGAATCTCTCTATGTTATCATATGAAATGTATTTCTCGAAGAACACAAATTTTGTAGACTCTGACAGTGTTGGCTCGATTATGATGTCGAACAGTTCTGGATTGTCCACAACGCCATCGTCGTCGTTGTCAAAGAATCCAACTTTTACTTTCCTATTGTCTTGAAAGCCATCTGATTCGGTCACTGTGTCCACCACCTGCCAGGTGATAGGATATCCAACGCTGTTGCCAGTGGAAACTATGCTGTTTGTCTTTAATAATTTTACTGTGTCCTTAACACTCTTTCCTGTTTTATAGTCATAGATTCTTTCTTCCACGTCAAAATGAAATTTGTTCTGTGACTCAGATTCAAAAATGTAGTCTAGTTTTCTATACTGCACTGTATACGTGTTACCGTCATTAGTAAGTTTAAACCACCAACTTGCATCTGCATTTGTGCCTGTGGTGCTTCCTGTGTCTGCTAGACTGAATACTGAACTTGTAGAAAGATTGGTTGATGTGATCACTTTCCAGGACTCGCTGTCTATATCGTATCTTAGTCCGAACTCTTCAAAGGCTTCTATACGATCAATAATATCTGTTTCTAATGTGCTTGAAAATGAAGTTGTAAGATTTGGAATAATTGCATTGATAACGGATCCATCAGGAACTACATTGTTCAACGTAACTGGTCCAACTCCTGTCTCCAGATTGCCTTTTCCACCGTTAGCGCCATCTAGGACAACTGCGCCAATCTTTGCCCAAAGTCTGTCTTCTGCTTCGTCTGTGCCTGCGGTTACCAAAGTATTGTTTAAAAATTCCCTTGTGTCAGGAGACGTGAACTTTATCAATGCTCCAGGTTTAGCGTATTTTAAATTCGAAGTGGCAGAGTCACCTATCACTAGGGCACCACCTGATGTGAAAAATCCAGTGTTTGTATTTGTTGAGGTTGTTGTGGAATTCCATGTTGTTGTTAGTCCACTGACGTCTTTGCTGGCATATTTCAAATAATAGAATTGCCTTGCATATGCATTCTTCAATTTTGCTTCAATGTCAGCGTCAATTGTTGATTGTATATCACTACGATTGTTGAAAGTAAATGTAAACTGTTGTGTCGATTCTTCTCTGTAAAGGATGCCGTCCTCAGCAAAAGTGCTGACATTAGAGTATGCACCTGTCGGGTCCAATATTTCTTTGGCCCTAGATATACCTGACGCTGATCTATTAACAGATCTAACCTTGACAATCTCCTGTGATGCCGATAATGGCACAACTTGATAGTCTTCAGCAGTGATCATCCTGTTTTGCGAATAATAAACTTGAGATGCTTTTTCTTTAATGGAATCATTGGTCTCAGTTGCCGCCGCATTGTACACCGCGGCCTTAAGGCTAACAGTGATTGTCAAAGACTGTTGTGCACCGTTGGCATCAGTGTATGGCACATTCAATTGTACGTTCTGCATGTCAGACGACTGTATTGCATACTTGGCATTGTCACTCACCCTCACATACGACCTGAAACTTCCCAATGGAATGTTAGAAAAGTTTCCGTCACCGAACACAAGATCTACTGCGTCATTATTTTTGGTAACGACGTTGTAAATGTTTCTTTCCGATCTAGATAATGAATTGTAAATTGCGTTGTTGCCGGCCAGTGCAGGAACCTTGTTCCATACTTCTGCTATTTGCCCAAACTGATCTAATCTGTAAAGCCATACGTCACTGTCGTTAACGTTTGTTATGTCAATTGGCTTAACGAAATTAGTGACAGATGCATCAACCGTAAAATCTGTCTGCTGTAGTGTTCCTTGTTTGAAAAGGAAGAAAAACCCTGTATTGTTGGAACTGTCACCAGATCCATCAGACCTGTAAGTGTATGTTAGTCCTGATCCAGGCACTGGGTCTGACTCGTAGATGCTGTCTGAACCTGTAATCCTGCTTGGCACTATCTCGAATCCCCTCGATATACCTCCAACGGATTTTGAAAATTTAAAGATAGGCACGTCCAATTGATTTGAACTTAAAGTGTATACTTCTGTGTCTATGCCACCAATCTTACCTGACTCCCTTGGATTACCGAACAGTTGTCCTGTCTGGTTAGCCGCGTTAAGTATGGCTGTGAATTGTTCTCTGTAGTTTGAGTTGGCAGAATCATTCCATATGATTGAGCTATTCGCTAGATTTGTTCCGGTGCTGTCTAGTACGTCCTGCGTAGTTGAAATAGAATCTATCTTTAATAATCCTGTGGCTGGCTTGTTTCTCTTTGCATTGTAGTTGATTAATCTTGCCAACCTCAGCACAGAGTTTCTTCTCTCCGCTGTCTCGAGGAAATTTTCCCTTGCGTTCAAGTCAACCCTGAATGACAGTGCCTGGGATATGTATGCTATGAGATCTATGAGTGCAACATATTCCGAACTTTCAACAAAGTCATTGAAATCATCTGGATAGTTCTCCCTCAGATAGGCAACCATGGTCCTTCTCAGAGTTTCAAAGTCATAAGATTTGAAATCTGCCTGCTGGAAAGCCTGGTAGATCTTTCTCCAATCTTCCGCTACTAGTAATCTGTTCTGTCTATCTGTTGTGGCCATTGTATATACAACGGTATTTATATGTTAGGAAATGTGCGTATATTAAGATAGACGCAATAGAGAGTTTTCGTCGAAATTGAACCGTAGTTTTTCAGTGATATTTAAAGGAACATAAGTGATGGTTGCCTGTATGGCTATGCCCTTATCGGCCTCCGTTACCAAAATGTCTTCTGTGGAGATTCTCGGATCTGCGTTTAGATTTGCAGTTATGTCCTCAATAATAGCCTCTTTTAGGTCGTCAGTGAATGGTTCAAATATCGCATCATATATGATTGTTCCAAACTCAGGATTTTCAACCCTTTCGCCTTTACGAACACTCAATCGATTGATCAGTCCTTGCTTGGCAACCTCGAAATCATAAAGTTTGAAGTTCTGCTTGTCTGCACGTGAACTAAAACCTTTGAAGGTCACTGTTTTGTTTGATAAGTCTCCTGTTCCTGAATCACCGTATGCCATACTGTATATTTACTCCCTAAAATCTAAAGAAACTCCTCACTGCACTTATGCCTGTGTTAACAAATGATGCAACTTTTCCTTGGACAAAACTCATCACCGCATTCTTAGGATCTAGATTGATTAGTTGTTGAATTTGATCTGCCTTGGTTATAAGCGAGTTAAGATTTTTCACAGGCAGGCTAATCTTATCATTTAGATTGACGACCCTTGCCAGTTTATTAGATACTGCCTTGATAGATCTTTGTTTTAATAGTTCAGTTTTTATAACTTTAAATTCTGTGGCGGAAATTCCTAGGTTGTTCAAGTTCACTGTTGGCAGTTTGATCTTTATGTTGAGTTTGTTCAGTTGATCTGCCACTGCCTTGATGCTCGGCTGTTCCATCAACTCCGCTTTGATACGTTCTAATTCAGTGGACGAAATTTCTGGATTTGTTTTCTTGATCCGTTCTATGATGTCATTAACAACACTTCCTTTCTTGATCTCTGCCATTGCTTCGTTGATGAATGTTTTGATTCTCTGAGTGCTACTCTGCCTGTCATATGGCTCATGTGTAACAAAATCAGATACCGTAGTCCTGTTTTCGATCTTGGTAGGTTTGCCTTGCACGATGGCTTGGTCATCGTCTATGTCAATTAAGCCTTCTGTGACCTTTATTCCTATTGCATCGGGTTTGAGCCAACTTGGTCCCCATTGTTTACTAGCATTCTGTGAATTGAAGTGTACTTGCGACCCTGCCAAATGAATCTGGCCACTGGCCCCATGTAGTTGTGTGCCATCTGTGAACGACGATATGCCGTCTCTAGCATAGTGCCTCACCGCACCTCCCTGTGAACTGTTCAATATACCTTTTTGTCCCATTGCAAACAGATATCCTTCTGCGTTGATTCCAACATTTGTTTCTGACGTAAAATTTATTACTCCCTTAGCATGAAAATTAATGTTCATGTCTGAGTGCAGGTTAAAATCTCGACTTGTTCTCATATTGATTCCTCCATCGGAGTATAGGCTTACAGTACCATCCCTATCCATTTCTATGAAGGCCTTACCTGACCCATTAGCGATATATACCACGCCCTCCGTGTCGTGCATCAGCAGTTGGTGTCCCGATGCTGTTCTCAATCTTGTGAGTTGGTTGGTGCCGTCCCGTGCACCGTCGTCCATCACGAAACTGTGTCCTGGATCTCTGTCTGTCTTGATCTTGCTATTCGACAACCCTATGTTCAATTCACGTGAGTCTTCACGTATCCTGCCTGGCGTGTTCATGCCAAACACCCTGCTAGGAGATTCCCTACGGGCACTAGATGTAGTCGTGCCACGCACCGAATCTTGAACCAACCCTTGGTCATTCAATTGATCCGCTAGTCTGTCATTGACCGGGTATTTCCATGTTTCGAGATTGGACAGTGTCTCACCGTCTGCGTAGAGCCTCTGATTCTTCTCACCCGCTGGTAACAAATCAGTGCCGTATGCCTGTTGTTTTGACTGGGAGAAATCTACCCCACCTGCCCCTAGCCTTGAGTTTTCAGTCGCGCCGTTTGCCGGAACTTGTTGATTGACCAGTGGCTTCTGTACGCACCCCATCCAGAATGCGGTGTTGTTCGACTGCTCCCCCTTGGCAAATATCACCAGCACTTCTGTGTCTATGTCGGGTGGTACCGCCCACATTCCGTAACTGTGTTGTGTCTCCTTGTAACCGTACGGATCACTCTTCGAAACCGCCTCAATGCTCTTCGCGCCATAGAAAGGCGAAAGGTAATGACACCATATTATCTGCTCCGGACCTGGATTAGTTGTCAACGTGAGGGCAGGTATGTTCACACCAAGCCGACCCATCCTCAATGGATCATTGGTGACCTTGACCGTCGCTATATACGGACCCGCATCATTGTCAACGAACTTCTCTTTGAAGTCCTTCTGGTTGTCCTGTGTGTCTGTGAATCCTCTTGAATCGCTATATGACATACTTTAATTTATACTCCTAAATTTATGGTCCTAAATTTGTTATATCACCTACTTGGTCTATTATACTTTCAAGTGCTTTTTCCTTAATTTTTCTTTTCTCATCGGCTATATCAACTTTATTTTGGATCTTAGTAATTTCAGAAATAGCAGAGTTTGCCAACACAGGGGCAACTCCTATGCCCTGCTGGTTGTCGAACCTGCTACAGTGCAGAGTCTGTGTGAACTGTCCTTGGTTGAAACTGCTTTCTATCTTGTTGACCTGGTATAGACCATTGAAGAACAGGTTCTCGTCTCTGAAACTTTTGCCTTGACCATTGAACATCGTTCCTTCTTTCTCGTCTATGTCATCCGGCAGTCTGTACCTAACTTGTATAATAGGTTGGAATTGGTCAGCATTGAAACTTGCGGATGCCTCGTCGTACGTGTCATCCTTTTCACCAAACGCCACGGTGCCCTTGGGACCAAGAGGCACGTACATGTCCTGGCAGATGTATGTGGGATCTCCCAGTATTTCAAGCTCGATTCTCATCATATCAACATCCGGATTGGTAAGGTAATCATAAAACTGCTGTGCCTTGTTGTCCTCACCAGCAACTGCTGATAGTGTGTTCACACCCTTGATGCTGGAAGGATACTGTCTCAATGGTAGTAACGGTTCTGGATCTCTCTCCTGTCCAAACACGTTTTTAAATGATTCCTCTATGTGTGTGAATAGTCCTTTCTCCACATAATTTTTGTCATCACCTCTCACGTTACGCCTATAGTAGGCAGTCTTGTAGTTGATCCTCAGACCTTGCACGTCAACGTTGTCGCCTGTGTATATGAAATCGTATTCTTTGCGAACCATTCTACTCCAATCAACGTTAGCAACGCTGATGCCGGGTGCAATTAACTTTAATATGTGTATCCTGTAGGGTATGGCCCTATATATTATAGTTTTAGGAGACATCTTTGTTATGGGATCAATACGCTCCGGGTCTGGAGTTAAGACAGTGGTCTTTATCTTGAACCAGTCGACATATTGGTTGTTTATCAGTGTCTTCTCGAAATCTTTGCTCTTGAATATAGCAGACATTTTTTTAGGATCTTTCAGCGTGGCGTCGTCATATTTCCCTGTGGTTCTTAGATAGGTCGTCCAGAAACTCTGTGCCAACTCCTGGAAACCGGTACCGCTCCTGACAGCGTCTTCGAACCATTTTGTCATGGCAATGCCACCGCTGGCCTGAGCCGAGGCCCTTTTACCGTTCGGGTTGGTTAGTGAATCTAATGAATAGAGGTCTTCGGAGTCTGCCACAGCACCACTACTGTTGGCCGATTGTGTTTCATTTTTGTATTTTCCGGCGTTTTGGCGCACCACTGGATCTACTTCAAACTTGTATATGTCAGGATAGGTCCTTACACCTTCTGCAATCTCGTCGTCCATCTGTTTTTTGAGTACACTTTCCGCACTGTTGGTCCATTCATCTACATCGTCGGCTTCTAATGGCATTCCGGTTCGTGGAAATTTATACCTGTCATCGTAGGCAAGATCTGTGTAGGGCACTGCCACCACGGTATACCTCGCACCACCCTCTGTGACATCTAAGTCCACCCTGCTGATCAGTATGGGTATCTTTCGCGTGTGGCTCTTGTTGGTGGTATACTGTTTGTACGCAATGCCATTCTCATCAACTCCCTTAAATTCTATTGTCAACAACAGTGGTGCGTCTTGGTAGTCAAGGAAGCCATTGATTGCCGTGCAGGCCCTTACCTTTTCTATAAATGTTATCGCAAAAGGTTCATGTATCTCAAATTCCATTTTCGTGAAGTTTCCGAGGTTTCGTTCTGGGTTTGGACCCACTGTCGATACCATCGTTACATTTTCAATAAAGAGATCATGACCTCTGTTTAGAATATCTATGCTTTCCTGATAACTGTCGTTAAACTTATTTTTACGCTGTGTAAGTGTTGCATCAAACTCAGGATCTGCCCCTTGTGTGTCAAGAAATATTCGATTGGACACCCTGGGGTTACCTATGCCCCCGGTCCTGGCTATGATGTCATGCACAGTATTTGTTAAAAATTTTTTGGATTGGAATTCTTTCTCTGTGATGCCACTCAAAGTGAATATGGTGTTGTAAGAAGCGTACTGGTGCAGTACGTTAGGTCTAAGAAATGGTTTTGAAACCTTGCCGGATCCTCGAACATTGTTTTCATAGAATGTTGACATCTATTATATCCCTAGGTCGGTGTTCACATTGCCTGGCTTAGGCAGTTGTATTGTGACTCCTGGCTTGAAATCGTAGATGGGATCCTCGATCTGGTCTGGATTACGCTGTGCAAACACCCACCATAGCCTCGGAGTGCCATAGAGGTCATAGGCCAGAAGATCTGGTCTGTATGCGTAAGTTCTTTCTATAGTGTATGACTGATCATCATCCTCTGCCGTGATAGTCCTTGGCACAAATGTCTCCAAATTAATCTCGTTCTGGGGAGTTGAGAAGTAAGGTGATGTCGCTGAATACTTGGCCATTAAATGAATCCTATGTCGCCTTCTCCCTTGCCACTCAGTTCACCACGGGCAAATTCTGACAGAGAGAATTTTTTGAGAGATTCTCTGCTGTAAACTGGCGTGACCAAAACTGAAATGTTAGACAGTGTGGGAGCCCATGACTGTGACTCACCTGCCTCCACAGCGGCCGCCAGTGTTGGATCTACCCTACCTTGACCGTACCCCACTTGAGTCTGTTTTGTAGAAATGTAATCGATACCTGGTCTCAGTTCAACGTTGAATGTGTTTACCACCACAGGTATTTTGTTGAACACATGATCACCGTAACCTGACATGTGCAAGATTGGTGGTGGATTGCCCTTCAGTGGTTGGCTGTCTTTTCCGAAATACATCTTAGTCACAGTCCTTAGGAAATTGACAGTTGCCACCCAGTGCTTGGCGTCTTCCGAATTCTGTACAGGAAATTCACCAATGATGTTGTATGAGTCCACCTGTGAATTTTGGTAAGCCTGGAATGGATAGTTGCTGTGTGTCTGTGACAACGGATTGTAATTCGCGGAATGCTGTATGACCACAGCAGGCGTCAACGGCCAAAATACACCACGTGATGGTATCAACGGTTCTAATAATTTGTTGTTACGCAATATGGAGTCGTAAACCTGATAACCTTGCGTTGGGATCTGTAAACGCACACGCCAGTCTGTTTTGTCACCTCTTCCTGACCATTTGGCCCTTGCTTGTACCATCTTGTTGTCAGGATTTATACCCGCACCCGTCAATCTGCCCAGGGTCCTGTTGAATATACCCTGTCCAACGTTCTTTATTACCTTGCCAAGTGTTGCCATCTAAATGGTTGCTTTCCTTTATAAAATTTTGTATACTTTAACTATATTTATAGGCATTATTTTAGGCGCACTTAATTCACCATACGGCACGATTCAACAGACCTGTTTGTGGTCATTTCAACGACAATGAAAGATAATTATGAAACGAGTGAAATACCTAAACAACCGAGATCTGTTGGCACAGATACACGCCAGTAAAAACACATACTGCTCTTACGTCACACCCGAGGACGCACAGTATGACCTGATAGTGCCCAACTTGAAAAAGATCAACGCAAGTGCAGTGGCACAGGCAAGGAAGATGAAGGCCAAAAGGCTGACCCAGGAAGCATGGGAACAGGCCAAGGAGGCGGGACTAAAGAAAATTAAGTTGGCCGACTACACAGTGTCACCGAGAAAGATAGACAAGACCGACCTGGTGTTCAGAGTAATGATGTTCGATCATGTGCCCATGGACGATGAAAGAAAAAAGAATCCTAAGACAACAGCGGATCATCACAGCAAGGTTAACTTCCCTCCTTTCCAACACTACAGATTCGACAAAAAAGACAAACTGGTGTGCGTGGGGAAATCACACTGGGTGGGAGGCATGAACAACGGACACTTCTCGTCAGACCATGGCAAGATGACCAACCAGTTGGCCACGATGTACATGAAACTGTGTGAGAGATACGGAACAAGGGCAAACTGGAGAGGATACACATACAATGATGAGATGCAGTCACAGGCACTGATGCAACTATCACAGATTGGACTACAGTTTGACGAATCAAAATCAGACAACCCATTCGCATACTACACGGCGGCCATCACAAACAGTTTCACAAGGATACTGAACATTGAAAAGAAAAATCAATCCATACGTGACGACCTGCTAGAATACAATGGCATGATGCCAAGTTTCACAAGACAAAATGAGAATGACGTAAGTGCACCGTCGTACAAGAAGCGAATGAAGAACGTACACGGCGACGTACACGCTGTGAACAAAACAACATTGGCAAAACTTAACAAGGTGTTGAAGAAAAAAGGAAAACTTGACTCGGAAGATTTCAAAGATGTAAAATTCAAGAACAAAATAGACATGACAAACCACAAACCAACACTAAAGAAGAAATGGTAACATATGTTTTTTAAGAAAGTAGCATGTTTCACTGACATACACTTTGGAATGAAGGGCAACAGTCGTGTACACAACGACGACTGTGAGGCATTCATATACTGGTTCATAGAACAGGCAAAACTGCACGGATGTGAGACCTGCATATTCCTAGGTGACTGGCATCACCACAGAGCAAGTACTAACGTTTCCACAATGAATTACACAGTCTCCAACATGGAAAGATTGGGCAAAGCGTTCGAGAAAGTTTATGTGATAATGGGTAACCATGATTTGTTTTACAGAGAAAAAAGAGAAATAAACTCGATGGAGTTTATTAGAAATATTCCAAACATTCACCTTGTGAACGAATGGATAGTGGAAGATGATGTGGCACTGATTCCGTGGATTGTTGGTGATGAATGGAAAAAAATCCAAAAGATGAAACAGCAATACGTATTTGGACATTTCGAACTTCCTTATTTCAAAATGAATGCAATGGTTGAGATGCCAGACGTGGGAGGCATACAGACAGAACACTTCGCAGGCTGTGGACAGGTGTTCTCAGGACATTTCCACAAAAGGCAAGAAATGAAGAACGTCACATACATGGGCAACGCCTTCCCACACAACTATGCAGACGCATGGGACGACGACAGAGGTATGATGATAATTGAGATGGGCGGCAAACCAAAATACATAAATTGGCCAGAAATGCCGAGATACATCACAATAAAAATTAGTGATCTATTGGCAGATCCTGAAAGATATCTTAAACCAAAAATGTATGTTAGGGTAACACTAGATATAAAAATTTCTTATGAAGAAGCTAATTTTGTAAGAGAAACATTTATTGAAAAATATCAACTTCGGGAATTACAACTGATACCAGAACAAATTGATCAAGCACAACAACCAACTGTAGAAGTACAAAAGTTCGACAGCGTTGATCAAATTGTAATCAAGCAACTGCAAGGAGTGGATTCAGAAACGTATGACAAAAACATACTAACAGCAATCTACAATGATCTAGATGTCACGAATTAGTAAAAGGAAATTGTTAAAAGCATTGAAAGGTGAATTAGAAGTGCCGACTATGTCGGACACAATGATATTTGACATGTTCAAAAATCCACCTAGCCAGGAAGAATGGTTACAAGGATATAGAAAATGGGTTGAGCAACAGGACCTCAGTGCTTTACCAGAGATAGAAAAGTTAATTAAAAAAAATAAAATAAAGAAAAAAAAGTGTTAACCATAAAAGAACTCACAGTAAAAAATTTTATGAGCGTGGGCAATCAGGCACAGGCAATTGACTTTGCCAATAAAAGCCTAGTGCTTGTAATCGGCGAGAACATGGATCTGGGAGGTGATGACGCAGGTGCAAGGAACGGAACAGGTAAAACAACAATAATTAATGCACTATCATATGTGTTTTTTGGCGAGGCACTCACAAACATCAGGCGGGACAATCTTGTAAACAAAACAAATGAAAAAGGAATGCTGGTTTCCGTAAAGTTTATAAAAAACGGCATCACATACACAATAGAAAGAGGCAGAAAGCCACAGATATTCAGATTCTATGCAAACGACATCGAGCAAAATTTGGAAAGCAACGAAGCACAGGGTGAAAACAGAGAAACACAGATAGAGATCAATAAACTGATGGGTATGACCCATGCCATGTTCAAAAACATAATTGCTCTGAACACCTACACACAACCGTTTTTGTCGACAAAGGCAAATGAGCAAAGAGAAATCATAGAACAGTTGCTTGGCATAACGCTTTTGTCACAAAAAGCAGACCTTTTAAAAGAAAAACAAAAAGCAACAAAACAAATACTGACAGAGGAAAAATTAAAGATAGATGCCCAAGTATCATCAAATGAAAAAATTAAAGAATCTATTGAAAGTTTAAAAATAAGATCCACTGCTTGGCAGGCACAAAAAGCAGATGACTCAAAAAGTTTTGCAGAGGCAATAGCAGAACTGGAGAAAGTGGACATAAAAGCAGAGCTGGATGCCCACAAACGCCTGCAGAAACACAATGAAAACTACATAAAACTTTTAAGTTTACAAAAGGAAAAAGCATACCACGAGGATTCATTCACAAAAGCAAAAAGCACAGTAGATAAAACAGAAGGTGACTTAGAATATGCCGCACAACAAAAATGTCCTACTTGTGAACAAGAATTGCTAGACGACAAACACACACATCTTGTAGACAAACTAAAAACAACATTGACAGAATCTAAAGAGTATGCAACAAAATTAGAAAGTGATCTTGCAAAAATACAACGAGATATAGATGCGATAGGCGATTTAGGTAATACACCAGACACGTACTATGACACAATGGACGAGGCCTACAATCATAAAGGATCTTTGAAAGATCTCAATCGCCAACTGGAACAAAATGAGAAGAAACAAGATCCGTATGCCGAGCAGGTTGAAGAATTAACCAAAACAGCAATACAGAAAATAGATTACGAAAAAGCCAACGAACTAGAAGACTTGCACAGGCATCAAGACTTCTTGTACAAACTGTTGACTGCGAAAGATTCTTTCATAAGAACAAGGATAATAGAACAGAACTTGACATATCTTAACCAGCGTCTGGCATACTTCCTGGGCAAGGTGAAACTGCCACACACGGTGACTTTCCAATCAGATCTAAGTGTGCGTATTGAGGAACTGGGCAGGGAACTGGACTTCGACAACTTGAGCCGAGGTGAAAGGAACAGATTGATCCTGAGTCTGAGTTGGGCTTTCAGAGATGTGTGGGAGAGCCTTTATCAACAGATCAACTTGCTGTTCATAGACGAACTGGTGGACGCAGGCATGGACATATCTGGTGTTGAGAGTTCGATGGCTGTACTGAAAGACATGAGCAGGACTCAGAAGAAGAACATATTCCTGATTTCACACAAAGATGAATTGGTCAGCAGAGTGAACTCTGTTCTGAAAGTGGTAAAAGAAAATGGTTTTACCAACTATGCCAATGATGTTGACATAATTGTTTAATTTTTATGTTGACAAAACCACTTCTTACGTGCTTTAATTACACTAACGTTAATTAATGTTATCGTACGACAATAAAGGAAGGACGTAAATTATGTCAAATGAAACACATGATGCTATAATGACAGCAATACAAACTTACTCAGAAGAGAATGGCAAGTTTGTTGAAAAAGGTGTTAAGGCTTCGGCAACTAGAGCCAGAAAAGCATTAGCAGAATTATCAAAGCTCATTAAGGCAAGAAGAAAAGAGATTCAAGAAGTTAAGAACGCGGCCAAAACAGCGGCGTAATAAATTAATTGAATTGCAGTTCAACCCCTGGCTTTCACGAGTCGGGGGTTTTTTATGACTTGAGGATTCCTTTGCCGTGTACCCTCACACGGATATGACCATTGTAATAATCGTTTGATTCCAGAACCTTACGTGCGAACTGTTCACGTGCTTCTACATAGGATAGTTCTGCTTTGGATCTGCAGAAGAAGAGTATTTCTCTTTTGAATTTGTCTTTACCAAGTCTGTTGACATCTATTGTTAGATCATCGCTGGAACCATAATAGTCCTGCCAATCAGAATTCACCTTGTACCTGCGTTTGTTCTTTCTGCCCTTGAGTGGTGGCCTGGATCTTTTGAACTTTGCCAATTTTTTACCTATGTACATCCTACCGTTGGTTGTATTTGTTATTAGATAAACAAATCCTATCACACCCTCTGGTATTTTGGTAATCTCATTTCCTTGATAAGTCCAGTGCATGTCGGTATTTAAAGCCAAAAAGATTGACCTTGAAATAAAACTAATATAAACAAGTGTG
>Ga0209348_1000126_pt1 | contig 47309 bp, 66 predicted proteins | sample ETNvirenome_2_30_FD_184065 | JGI IMG/M metagenome (GOLD analysis project Ga0209348, IMG submission 184065) | Marine viral communities from the Pacific Ocean - ETNP_2_30 (SPAdes) (version 2) | ecosystem: Environmental > Aquatic > Marine > Oceanic | place: Pacific Ocean | collected 2013-06-22 | reverse complement strand
AATTGGAGTGGCGTTGACTTTAATAATCAAGCAAGGATGAGAATTAAGGTTTTCAATTCCACACTGAACCTCAGTAGCCCGCTTGCGCTGGCCCCATATTCTATTTACACCTGTTGATCTTATCATGACTAAATCGCCCGCTGAATACAGAGGAGGGCTTATGTGGCTCTCCCAGACTTTATCAGCATAACCATTATTAATCATACGATCAACAGCAGAGAAGTCAGGCATGAAATGGTCTGGAATCTCAAGACCTTCTTCTTTGAAGCCCAAGGCGATCTTTACTTTAATTGCTGCTTTATTATAGTACCCATGTCCATTATGGATATAGTAGTCCGCGATTACAGATACACGCTCTCTGAAGTCTTCATCTTTAGAGAGTCTATTCTTAAAGCCAAGGAACTCAGATAACTTTTCATCAGTGTACTTTGATACTAAAGACCCTAAGTATTCCCATTGCCGTGCCGACAAACTGCCATTGGCTTTAAGTTGGGTTTTCATATCGGCCATAATTCGCATTTCTCGCTCTTGGCCCATACGAAGTGCGACCTCTATTGCTGCTGTTATGTTTTCTGGTTTTTGTTTTTTCATTTTAACAACTCCAAGTTCTTTGGTCTAACAATTACGAGTGATGGTATAAAAGCAAAACTAACGTAGTAGGCGTGAGGGGGTTTATTTTTGAATAAATATATCCTACCAGATATCTCACCGTACTGATTTAGAAGTGAAAGGCCATCATGGTAAACCTTACTAATGACTTTTACTTTACTACCTATTTCCATTTTGCCTCCTTGTATATAAATTATATCTTATTTTAGTTTTGAGCGGTAGGTCATTTTTTGTCCGCTTTGAATTTTTGTTTCATTTTTAGATAGACTTGGTTCTCACGGGCTTCTTTCCAGCATGAATAAAAAACTTTAGCACTCTGTGCTTTTTCACAAGTGAGAGCGTCAGGCTCTTGAGGTAGTACGGTGCCATCTGATGCATATTTTTTACCATCTCTGTGATTTGCATAACGACGTGCGCGTGTGAAGCCCATGTGTAGATACTTTTTGGCCATGTCAGCACCAACAAAGTCACCCTGAGACAGGTACTCATAGAACATGCAGAGTATCTTTTGACTACTAATTTTCGCCTCTGGTACAGTCTTAAACCGCCAATGTTGGCATATTTCAGACTTATACGGCTCGCAGATTAAAACACCCTGCTGTCCTTTGCCGATGTGATAAAGCTCAGGATTTGCCCGATAATCCACATTCGGGTTCCATTTAATAAAATAGTCATTACTCACCATCGGATTGTGCCTCTAATTCATTAACAATCTCTGTCTCCAGTGCCTCTGCTTCATGCAGATATTTGCCCGCCAGAGAGAGATTGCCTCGTCTTTGTGCCTCAAACGCCTTCTCACGTAACTCTGCTAATTTAGCTTGCTTTTTTTCAAGCGAGCTTTTTATACCAAATAATTTACGAATCCACTTCATATAGCACCTCCAAATACTTTTGAGCTTGGTCTTCAAAATACCAATAGTATGCATCAGCCTCTAAACAATAACAATATATATCGCCACAGGGGTCCACTTCCAGTATAAGAAGCTTGGCACCGTCTGATTTGTCTAACGCCACATCTCCTACTTTCATGCTACCTCCAATTTATTCCCTAAGACCTCACTTGAGCGACCATCAAGCCACTCAACTTTCCACATGTCGAAGCCGATCCCGTGCCTGACACTAACAACGATACCCATTATCTCGGGACTATCGTCAATCAGTGTGCCTCTCATCCAAGGGTTCTTTTGTGCCCACTCTCCTTTTATTCTTACTAAATCACCTACTTGCATGATAAAGCCCTCCGGCACAGACCATATTCGATTAGTCTAAGTGCTGTCCTGCCATAGTGACCTTGCAGTCTCCAAGCATGACCAGTATCAATTAGTTCTTGGAAAAAACTAATTGTCTCTTCTTGGTCCATCTCACCACTTTCGTATTTAATGATTTTGTTAATGTCAATCATTTTTCCTCCTTGGTTATCTTTATCGTATCATGTTCCTCGCCATCTGGGTAGGACATCTTTTGTCCTTTTTTTCTCGTGAAGTATTCGCTATTGATGCGTGATCGTGCCACTGCTCTTCTGACAAACTTGTTCATATTAGCTCCATTTGTTTATTAATTTTTGTACTCTTTGAGTCAGAATCTGATCAGATAACGAAATCTTCTTCAGCACGTACTCTATCTCAGGATTTTTACCCGTTAGCCAATGCTCTGGTGGCTCCCATCGGCACCCTGATACAATTTTAGTAGGCTCGTAACCTTTTGCATAACCTACGTTAGTTAGCTCCAAAGAATTGAACGGCGTGACTCTTGAAAAATCCCATAAAAAATCTCTTGTGGCATCAACTGTTGCCAGTCTCATTTTAGCTGATGTTCTAAAATTGTCTCTACCGCTGTATGTGTTAAACACATTCATGCTATCCAAGTTGTAGTCTATCACCATGCAAGTAGCCCAGTCATCACTTCTGGCAGACCAATCTATGACCTGCTTTGGTATCATAACCAATGAACCAATACCAATACCAACCTCGTTAATTGTTTCCACAAACTTTGCCTTCCAGTTATCGTTGGCTAAATAAATCTTGGACCTTAACTCTTTGTGCTTTTTGCAGCTTGGCCTACGATGGTTTTCATTCCTACAGTAGGAACATTTTGCCTTAGTTCTTGGCTTGTTTTTGTTGGCCTTTCTTTGTTTTCTTCTTTTCATTTCTTGTAGTGCTTGCCTATGCCTATAAGTTATGGAATACCCACAAGCTTCTTTTTGATGAGCGTCTTCTGCTATCACTGCAACTTGAGGGCACGTTGTGATATTGTGACCCGGTGTACCACAAAAACCACATGTAATTTCATATGTATAATCTAAACCAATCATTTTGTAACCCACACTTTCGTAAGTTTATTATTCTCAATTGTACCCCCCAGTCCCTGTATCGGGGTAGGCTCACCATTATTAATAGCTTCGATAAGGTTCTTAATATCAATATGACTAACAGGGGCCTTAATTACAGCACCCACAAAGTCTATTACATCGCCTTGCCAAATACTGGCTCTGCCAATCCAATTGTAACGAATAAAGCTTATCGCTTCTTTAATTGCTTCCATCTTGCTAACCATATACTACCTCCAAAAATCGCTTAGGCACTGGGAAAGTCAAATCTGTGGTTGATACTTCCACCATGCCCGTTTGTTTATCCTCTTTCGTTATTATAAAAATAATGTCAAGCCAGCCAACGTCGTTGTGTTCTGGCCTGAGTCTCACTAAATCTCCAACCTCCATCATGCCTCCTATATAAAGTATATCTTGTTACTTATAGTTTGGGTAGGTCAAAAATTGGCCTTTTTGTATCTTCCATCTTGGCCATAAAGTTTGTCCACTTTTCTGACTTAAAAAGTTTTCTTCTCCTTGCAAGGACAGTTCTTATTCTTCGCTTAAGACGCGCTGATAAGTCCACTCGGCAAAGCAAATCATCATAAGTAAGCGAACATTTCACAAACTGATTTGCATTAGCAGATAAGAATTGATAGTTTGTTAACTCGTCTTTGCCACCGGCGTTTCTTGGATGAACATGATCTACTTCATACATGACTCTATCCGTCAACCAGCCTCGATATCCCTTAAACGGACGGTTCCATACACCGTTGTATTCTCCTTTACCTACTCTGAGCCAATGTGTACATCTATAATTCTGAGTCTCGAATATCATATTAATGTACTCATCAACAAGATCATCTCTCTTCGCAGCGTTTGGGTATCCGCAATCTCTGAACTTATCTGATATTCTTCTCCTCAAGCTTGCAATCTCTCTGTTGGAAGCTCTGGAGTTTTGGTTCAGTAGTTCGAGGTGTTCATTTAGTGTCACTTTTCTAACGTATGGTCTGGTCATCATTGCCTCCAAAATTCAATTTCATCCATAGTAAAATATATTTTATAGTTATTAATAGCCGAGTAAGCGATTAGTATCTCTGGTACATTGTCATAATCTATGTCAATTATTATAAACTTTTCGCCTCTCAATTCAATTAAGTCACCAATATTCATAGTTTTCCTCTGGATACAATTATAGTATCATGTTTTATTATTCTTGGGTAGGACACAAATTGTCCTATTTGAAACTTTTGAAATATTCATAAGCTTTAGCTGCGAGTTGCTTTGTTTCATATAACATAAGCTCTTGGTCTTCCTTAGCTTGTATAGCATATAAACCAATGTCGCTCTCGTCTAAGTATTTATATTCTTTAAGGTGTTGCTTGGTTATCTTAAATGGTTTAAGCATCGTCTTTCTCCTTTGCAAGAATTATAGCATCAATGTAATCTGGTGGTACAGACTTAACAATTAGTCTGTGGCCCATAAATTTTGCTGGTAGTTTTCTTTTTAATTTGAACTCTGGTGTTGTTGCATTGTGCTCGCTTTCAATTATCGCAGTTAAATGATTACTGGTGTCGTCGCTTTCAAAACGAACCCAGAATCTGCCGTCAGTATACTCAGGCATCTCTTCCATAAGCATCTCAATCGCTTGTTCTCTTGAGGCTTTTTCGCCTCTCCAAAAAATATTTGCCATGTTTCACCTCTCTGTTGGTACTATTAATCTATCTCTTTTCTTTATCTTTGGGTAGGACATTTTTTGTCCTTTTAGGTTTTTTAATTATTCTTTTTTTCTTTTTCGGCCTGCTCCTCTTTACTGGTGGCCTGTTTCTTTTGGTTGGCGGATGCTTATATCTATGTTTGGTTCTCGATTTTTTATACCTCTTGCGCGGTCTTTTCTTTTTAATTTGGCGCGGGGGTAGGGGGGTAGTAGGCTGTATGACCGTTTGCTCAGTAGCCTCATAAGATAGTTCTGCATTGGTTTGCTGGCTTGACGTTAGTGAATTATCTTTCACTGTCACACTCAACATGCATGCCTGAGTCAGCACGGCGCATATTACTATAAATATGATACTTTCAAAAAGCTTCATTTTATCTCCATTGTTAGATTTTTTCTAATAAATTAATATCCATGATGTTGTTATATTGGCAATCAAGCCATGCAACTTTACAAACCCAGATGCCAGCCATAAAGCCATTAAAGATTTCGGGCTTAGACATCACAAGTCCGTATCTACCGCTACGTGTGTGCATGACGAGATCTCCTATTTTATATTTGTTGTTTTTCATTGTTTGTATTCCCCAATGACCAGATCACACGGAACTATATAAGCAACCCCAGTTTGAATTGAGAACACCTTATAGAATTCATATTTCCTGTGGTACATCGGTATTTTAGGCGATATCACGATAGTCAACTCTCTGAATCCCTTCTTATCATCAACCATCACAAGATCTCCAGTGTTGTATTTTTCTTTGATACGTAGCCCCACAAAACGACCTCCACTACTGTAGTAGTACTATGATTCCTTGTTCAATTAGTTTTCCTAAAGTACCTTCTCCGATAATTTGTATATCACCATCGAGATAACAGATCTCATAGTTAACCCTCCACTTAATTAGTGAGAACTCAGTTTGTAACGCACCAGTCTTCAGTATTCGAGTAACGACTCCTAGTTTACCAGTATCCGAAATTAAAGTTCCAACCTCACATATCGTTTTGTTTTCTTCACCCTTTGTCTTTGGCATTCATAAACACCTCTTTCAGAAAAGCTTTGTCGAGGAAGTCAACCCTCTCCACAATTACTATTGTCTCTATAAGCTCTGGAAAGGGGGATAGAGGAGTCTGATTAACTGATACAGCGGACACAACTCCAATAACCCTACCTCTCTTATCAAAGACAACAGAACCTGATGAACCGGGCAATGCAAACGATTGTATGATTAACTTTTCACTATCACTATTGGACACGAACCCTCTGTAGGTTGACTTCCCAATATTAGCAGGATAACCGGTATAATTAACAATTTGCCCAAGTATGTCAGGCTTATCATTAATCTTAATTGCTCTTGCTTTAATACTTAATTCAGACTCGGGAAGCAATATAGCAACATCTCTTAAAGTATTATGATATATCACCTTCGCTGGTATCTTTCCTTCTTTATCTAAGATAGAAACATCGCCTGTATCTACCACATGGGCAGCAGTTAAAACAAATTTGTATTTCCCTATCTTTAGGTAGTTTCCAGAACCCCAGCCCCTTATGTCCTCATCCATATCAAACTGAATCCTGACTGAACTTTCTTCACCGACATTGTATTTCTGATTGCAAGATGGGAGGCTTTTATTCTCTAAAGAAATTAAAGTCTTTTCCTTCTCCACCTCCATTGTTATCAAGCATGATAATAATAGTAGTATCATAACCAACCCTCCCTATAGTAACTATTAAGAAGAAAAGGTTATCACTTTATTTATGCTCTGCCATGGTCATCTTGCAGCCTAATAACGTCATTTATTTCTGGTGTCGATACCTCAATCAGTTCCACATGCCCATCTATCGGAGCCGAGAACCTATGAACCAGCATTGGCTCTATCCTCAAGCTTTCCCCTTCACTCATGATAATGACTGACTCGGGCTGACCATCTGATTTTTGGCCGATGTGAACAATTAGCACGCCTCTGGTGACATATATGGTTTCGTCTTTTACTTCATGATATTGCAAAGAAAGTCTCTTTCCTCTTTTAATATGAAGTAATTTGCCTAAGTATTTATCAGTTATGGCCCATCTTATTTCGTGGCCCCAAGGTTTTTCAACTTTTATTGGTATTCCTTTCATCATTACCTCCAAATTTTTTAACAAGATCGCTGTATCCACCAATGAATTCTTCTTCCCACTGGTTAGGATGGCATTGTTTATAACGAATTATCATAGGCACTGTCATCCAATTATACTTTTCTTTAATATAATTTAGCAATTCCTTTGACTCGTCAATACAACAAAACATGAATTGTTTGTTGTGCTTTATTAATAATTCCCTTGCATTTACACAATATGGACAATCGGTCCAAGCAAAGATTTTGTAGTACTCCTTCATATTAACCTCTCAGAAGACGCTTTGAATTGTTTATTCTGTTTTCAATTATCTCTGGCTCTCCCACAACCGTTATGAGTTGAGTGCCATTAGCTGTTAGGACACTTATATCAGAAAATCTTGCCATCGGGTTCATGCCTTTGAAAACTTTACCCTCAATTAGGTCGTAGCTCATCTGTTTATTTTCAGATATAAAAGAAATGTGTTTAGAGTTTACTCTAATTTCAGTTAGATAAAGCTCTCCATCATTTTTTTTCGATACTTTTTGAACTTTTATAAACATCATTATCACCTATAAGTTGAATGTATTTATGATTGACGACCCACTTAGCATCATCAATGAAAACGGTTGCCTCTTCATCACTTAATCTTTCTACCACAACACCAAATTGTGGCTTCGTGATTCTTTTAGCTAACCATGGTTGCTGGTCGGCAGGATATAAGAAAGAATCCTGCATTACTCTCACCAAATCACCGGCTGTCAGCATTATTGTGCCTCAGGGTTGTTATACTCTGGCACATCCGGGCCTTCGATATCAGAATCATCAATAATATTGGGCTTTTCATCTTCTTTTTCAAGTAAATTAATATACCCACCAATAATCGCAGATACATCTTCTAAAGATTGCCCTACTTCCAAAAGTATGACTTTTAGTTCTCCCAAGGTTTCGCTAATCAATTTATATTTAGTAGCAGACTTGCTATCCAGTCTTGAGGTTTGCACTGCATCAGATGATATATCTGATAACGCATCACACTCCTCTCGTAGTACCTCCAACAGATCATATATGCGGTTAGGTACGTCTTCCATTTTAATAGATTGGTTGATTCTAACTTTCATTTTTTACCTCCAATTAAGAATTCATTATCATTTTGTATAAAGTAGTAGTCACCAGACCTACGACGGCCATGATTACACCCCACTGTATTTTTGATTGAGCTTGTTTCCATTGCTCAAGTGCCCGTAATCGAGCGTATAATCCAGAGTCTGGATTGTATATCGCGGACTTAACGTCCCGCATATCTCTTATCATTTCATCTTGTTTTTCTGCTATTCTTTCGATATCATTTTTAATCTCTAAAATACCAGTTGTTATTTGTGTTATTTGATCATCAGTCATGGCGATTGCCTCCGAACTAATTAGTTTAATTAAGAAACAATTGCATGACTTGTCGTGATCAAAGTAGAAGCTACGGACACCGCATTTTGAAGCGCACACCGTGTTACCTTAGCAGGATCTACAATACCACTATCAAGCATGTTTACAAGCTCGTCAGTCATGAAATTATAGCCTTCTTCGGGGTTTGCCTGCCTTACCTTATTGACTATTAGATCAGGCGATTTATCGGCATTTCTGGCCATTTGTCGAAGGGGTTCTTCTATTGCTTCAAGGATGATTTTCGCCCCAAGGGTCTGCTCTTCCGTTGGGGTCTCAATAAATAGGCCATCCGTTGCTCGGATCAAAGCTGTTCCTCCTCCGGCGACGATGCCCTCTTCTTGTGCAGAGCGTACAGCTTCTAAAGCATCGTCGATTCTATGTTTCTTTTCCAGCATTTCCACTTCAGTTGCAGCACCCACGCGGATAACAGCCACACCAGAAGCAAGACGAGTAATGCGTTCCTGTATTCTTTCACACGACTTGAGGTCATCTGTTTGCTGTATTTCTGTTTTAAGTGCTTCAATTTGTTTTTCAATGCTCTCTTCACTGCCTTTACCACCTACAATCGTTGTCCAGCCTTTGCTTATAGATATAGACTTCGAGTTGCCAAAATGGTTCAATTGAATATTTCTCAGGTTTACACCTGTCTCTCTTGTTACAAAGGTCGCACCTATAGATGTACACAAGTCTTTAAGTATGTTCCTGCGTTCTTCTCCGTACCTTGGTGGCTTTACCGCAGCTATCTTCATGGTTCCCCTAACAGCATTAGCAATTACAGCAGCCAAAGCTTGACCCTCGATATCAGCCACAATGAGTAGCGGATTGTTGTCACGGGCAGCAATTTCCAAAGAAGGAAGTATTTGTTCTACAGTTTCTACTTTTTGGTCTGTGACCAGAATTAGAGGATTGTTATACTCTACAGTCCCCGACCTCTCATTATTAATAAAGGTCGAAGAGATATAACCAGAGTCAAAACGGAATCCCTCAATAAGATCTAAAGAAGTATTTATAGAACGCGCTTCTTCAACCAAGACAGAGCCGTCCTTGCCAGCGGAGTCAACGGCTGTCGCGATGAGTGTTCCGATAGAAGTATCGTTATTGGCAGATATAGTCGCAATGTGTTGAATATCCTCTTGGGACCTAATGGGTGTAGACATGTCTTTGAGACGCTCGACGATCATCTCTGTTGCTTTATCCATGCCGCGCTTAATCTCTGTCGGTGATACACCAGCAGTCAGATATCGCTGTGCCTTCTGGAGGATCGCTCTGGTCAGAACGGTAGCCGTGGTAGTGCCATCCCCAGCTTTGGAAGCTGATTGCTCTGCTGCTTGTTTTACAATTTGTGCCCCGACGTTTTCAATGGGGTCTTCAAAGTCAACAAACTTGGCTACTGTTACTCCGTCCTTAGTAATTACAGGGATGCCTTGTTCTTTGTGAAAGAGTATTACATTACGCCCCTTCGGGCCTAGGGTGGTAGATACGTAGTCAGTTAGTTTATTAATACCAGTTAAGATCTTGGTATTCAGTTCTTGGCCATTACTATAATGCTTCATGACTTAGCCTCCAGTATTCTCATTGCTTTTTCCAGTTCTTTAATTGCATTTTTAACGTGTTGTTTTTCTTCATCAAGAGAAGTCATCCAATACAATGACCTCCTCAACGTTACACTTGCGCTATCTAAGCGCAACCATAATTCATGTGGCGAGTTCATTATCAACTCCGAGTTAGGGTTATGATTCTAATATAACCGCTTTTATCAATTTGTCAAGTAATTCTTCCGATAATTTTTCAATTTTTCCGGTATTCTTATCAACTTCTTGGTCGTAGTCTAGGAAAGAAACAAGTTCTGCGAATATGTTTTCACTAGCTTGCATATTACTGATTGCGTTGTTGCCCTTGTCTAATTTTCCAGTTGAAATATAACTTGATGCGTCCTCTTTAGCCACCATCATTGCTCTGAACATATCAGACATCGCTTTGAATGCTTTCTTATAGTCGCCTCCAATTCTATCAATCTTTTTCTGAACCATATCTTTATAAGATTCGGTCTCCGTTGCGGACAAACTGATCGTGCCGACGAAAGATCCAGAACCTATATATGGAGTTAATAGCAACTTGGGCTTTTCTTCTGAGCCTGCTGGCTCTACATCATAGGTTGGTTGTCTATCATTGGAAGGCCTAATTAAAAAGAGGCCATCTTTCTGCTTCTTAACATTGATGACATGAACATCAACCTGAACAATCCTAACAGGATTTGAAGTTCCAGTGGGGCCCCTAATCCCTTCTCCTTTCTTTAGGCCGATGACATACGACACTCCTTCGTTCTTTGCGAATCCCCTAACAGACTGAGAAATATTGTCCTTGCTTGCGTAGAACTTAGCACTGCCTGCTCCTCCATCCCAGCGAAAATCAACAGCACCCATGCCACCTTCTTCGCCGCTTTCTTTACCGGATACAGTACCTCCCATAACCAGAGCAAGGAAGTATTCAAAAAGGTACGCTCCAGAGCCATAGTCAAACTCCTTTACAATAGTGTTAAAAATATCTAACAACATTATGTCATTCATGAGTTGACTTACTGATCTTCCTCTTGTCGCTCTGCTGGGTTCCAGCATAAGCTCAGAGAATTTGGAGATTTCTTTAATTCTGCTTTTTAAATTTTTGGTCTTAAAGAATCTGCCAACGACAGCAACCATGTCATCAGCATATTTTCCAACTTCTCCACTAACTGATGTAATTGAGGACTTTGTGACGCTCTGTTCTCTGTCCTTGGCCTTATCATATAGAAGATCTTCTTTTGCCTTTAGGGCCTTTGCTGCCAATTCTTTTAACTCATTATTGGTAGAGACGAGCATCAGATTTAATGCCTTTTCAATATCTGGGGTAATCAACTTCGGATCATTAATCAACGCGTTAACATCCTCTGCTGTTAGTCGCAGAGGATTTTCATTGGGGTTTACCACTTTCGCAACCCTGTTAAATTGCCTACGGCCTACATCGCCAACCGGCTTATTACCGGGAGTATTTGGAGTAGGAGCAAGCGCTTTATGTTTCCAAGTATAATTAACATCTTCATTTAATTGATCTGTAATCAACTTATCGAGCAATTCTTTAGTTATCTTCATTCTTAATTTCCTCTAAGAGTGTTTTCAAGTCAAGACCAGCGCAATCAATTTTCCGCTTTGTAAGGTGATAATGCGAGACAAATCCATTGTACCTGTTCTTTGATGCTGCTGCATCTAAAGCATAACTCGTTTCACCATTCTTGTCAAGGGGACACTCTAAAGGAATCCAAGGCATCGCCCCATGAACTGCTTTCATGAGAGCCTTGAGGGCCTGCTTCTGGACTGGGTAGAAATCCATGAATGGCTTCATTGATCTACCGTGAACCTTTTGTCCTTCGATAATTGGACGTTCACCAAAGCCATTGCGCTTGTACCAGCCTTGGTGCTTTGGGTAATATGCATTACTTATTTCGACCCCTACCGTGGTCGAATTATGCTTCCCACCAGCGTGATAAGCTACGTGATTCATATCGAGAAACTGGTATATGGTCCCGTCATTGTCAATGGCGAAGTGAACCGAGAGGCCTCTTCGATTAAGCACCTTCCAGCAGGACTTTGAGCTAAGGCAGACATCCCAGTGCGACACGAACATCTTTGGCTTGCGCTGCTTTGTCATCTTCTTATAGCCTTTTGTCAATTTTAAGCCATTGGCATTAAATGGCAAAACCACTTTATGCCAGTCAATTGGAAAATATTCGTTGTTGTAGATAATGTGATTTGAGCCGCCTTCTCTAACCTCAGCCTTCTCAAACTGCTCTAGCTTAGATTCACGAACAGCCCATATCCTTCTGAAGGTGGTAGGACCGCACATTCCATCTGCTGTTAGATCATACTCCCTTTGGAACGCTCTAATTTTTTTTAATAAATTTTCATCAAAGTCGTAAGCCCCAAACCACTCTGGGGTCCATCCTAGCTTTGCTGCGGATGCTTCATTATAAAAAATCTTGTCTACCATTTAACAACCCTCTTAATTAATAATCTCATCTGCAATGCCATACTCAACAGCTTCTTCAGCAGATAGGTAAACATTTACCTTGCGGTCCAAAAGCTTTTGAATCATGCGCTTTGTCATATGAGTTTCTTTTGATAATGCATTAATATATAGTTCTTGAATATGCTTAATTGACTTCACTTCATTCTCAATATTGTGTAGCTCTCCTGATGACCCGGCTGCAACAGCATGAATCATAATTCTACAGTGTCGGCCAACTTTTCTTTTACCCTTTGTGCCTGCGGCTAGGAGTAGGGTACCAGCAGACATTACTTTACCAAGCCCGATTGTTTCTATCTCACACTTTGTTTTTGTGACCGACATCATGTCATAGATAGAAAACATCTCGTCTGCTGATCCTCCATATGTTGAGATGTAGAATGTTATAGGATCATACGGAGCCTCTTTCTGTGAATAATCAGTCAATAGGAGGAAACCCATGCATAGATCGCTGGCTTTTTCTTCATCAACATCGCCAAAAAGAGCTACTGTTCTTATATCGTTCACTGGCGCCATCATGGCCGCCAATTCATCTTTAGTAACTTCTTCTTTCTGTGGTACCTTTTCTGTAATTTTAATCATGTGATCTCCTTTTAAAATGTTTTGTTAAGTAGTTCATTGCTGAGTCCCAATCATCAAACTGAACTAAGTGATTATAGCTGGGCGGTATGCTGACTATAAAATTTCTGATGATTGTCTTTTGTAAGACCATAAGTTGTTGTCTATCTACTTTTTTCTGGAATTCTATGTACTTATCGGGCCTTTCAGCTATCTCTAGTGCGTTGTATTTTATTTCATTTGCCTCAATATTGGTTTGAATTGACGAAGCCATCACGGTCAAGCAATCTTTTATTGTATTTTTCATCATAATAGTTCTCGTGCCTAAATCAACTAAGTATGAAAACAATTTTGAGGTTACCAAGCCACTAGTAAAAAACAATATTGCATATGTGATTTCCATTAATACTCCAAAAAAAAAGGACGGATACCTACCTCCGTCCTTTCTATAATAATGTTAAAGGCTTTATTACCTTCTTTTGGTGCGACCGAGGGCCTCATCAAGTTGAGCTTTTGCTCTTTTAGCTCTGAGAATTCTTTTAGCGACTCTTCTGGCAACTTCTTGAACAATTTCATCTTCTGATAATTGAAGTTCAATACCTTCAAGCATTTCTGCATCGTCTTCATCATCACCGGCATCATCTCCAGCAGCATCAAGATCTGCATCTTCTGCACCTGCACCCATGTCAGCCATAGCTTCCATGTCTTCGTCACCTTCTTCGCCTTCTTCGCCTTCTTCACCGCCCATGTCGTCCATTGAGGCTTTGATATCATTTACCAATTCGCCAAGAGTATCATAGGCATCAACAATTTCTCGTGCCTTATCTTGGTCAAGATTAAGGTCAGCATCATCACCCATGTCATCCATGTCTTCCTCTTCTTCTTCATAGAGGTCTTCTTCCATGTTGTATGAACCTTCTTCCATTTGGTCCTCTTCCATGTTATATGAACCTTCTTCCATTTTTTCGTCACCATAATGTTTCTTATAGCTTTTACCCATTCCCATTTCATTAATTTTATTTGAAACAAGGCTGGATTCCATACCTGCAAGTCCCATGAATCGGCGGACTGTTGCTTCATTCAAAAGTTTTTTCTTAGCCATTTAAAAATCTCCTTAAAACGTTTTCATAATAAATAGAACGTAAAATTATAAAACACTTAAATTTATAAATCAGGGTGCTCTTTTGCAATTAAATCAAAAATGTTCTCCAATTCATCTTGCTCTATGCCGAATCTCGAAAGTAAAACCTCAGCATTTTCATAGTCTTTCATTATAATTTTAATGTTTCTTTTGCTTTGTATCTTTTTGTCTTCTTTGTACTTTCTTATAAAGTTCATCACCAGTTCATCTTTATTAAGATAGCCAGTTATAAATGACCTGAAGAACTCCGCTTGTGTGAGTCCGTCATAATCTAGACGAACCTTTAATTGTGCATGCCTAGAGTCTGTGTCATCGAATACAAGTCTTTTAGTCTTCTCTTTTTTGTTCTTCATTATTATCCATCCCAAGCTGGCTTAATAGATTCTGTGCTTTAGACCAGCAGGATGGACAATACACTCTAACGAGTTTTTCTTTCTCTCTGACAGTAACCTGCCATGTTGAAACCATTTCTTTGCTGGTTTTGTCGAATTCAGCATGGCAAATCATACAGTCGTTTGGTATGAGATCAAAAAGCCCCATCTTTTGTTCAAAAGCTGATTCGTTAACCTTTGCTTTCTTAAGGGCTTTCTTTCTCATTCTCCGCTGCTTTCTATTCATTGACCAGTGCTCCCAAAACCACCACTTCCTCTATCACTATTAGATAGTTCGTCAACTTCAATAAAGTCCACTTGTGGATAAGGAATTATCATTAACTGTGCGATTCTATCTCCCCCATCATACACAGCATTATTTGGGGCTGTTGCTTCATCAAACCATCCAAATTTTAGAATGATCTCACCTCTATACCCGGAATCTATAACACCAACGTGATTTCTCAACATTTGATTCGTCTTAGAAATTGAAGAGCGTGGGAATATTAAACCAACAAAGCCTTGTGGTATTTCTAAAGCAAGACCAGTTTTATATACCATATTACCGCACTCATCTGCTTCGCCTCGTTCAGCAGCATACAAATCCATAGCGGCATCTCCATCTTTGGCATACGTAGGAATAACCGCGCTCGGATGCAATTTTTTAATTTTTACAATCATGTTATCTCCATTTTTAAATAATCATTCTTAAATAATCATTTTTTGTTTTATTTTTTTTCTCTTCATTCTCTTCTAAAGAGTAAACAAACGTAGTCCAACCAAGTATTACTGTGGTTGATCCAAACACTGCGATCAGTGCAAAAACAAATTCAACTGCATTCATGCTACTCCTCCGTTTTATAAAAGTTTGCTAGACCCATTAACGTAGGTGCCCAAAGCCCGATGAATAGGGCAAACCTTTCAGCGTGAGCAGGATCTTCTTGGGAAACAAAAATCCACGTCATGATCGAAACCATCACAGACATGAGTGATGCTGTAAAGCATATTTTTGATAATAGTTCTTTATTCATTATTCCTCCATTGGTGTATATAAACTAACACATTAAAACTATATTGTCAAATAATTAACCTAATAAAAACCAAGAATTATTAACTGCGCCATATGTGCTATAACCCCAGTCTGGGCTATACTTGGGCTTTAACATATATGGTCTGTTAATGTATAACTTGTCTTTGTCTGGCTTGATTGACCAGCATCGAACCTTGGTTAGAACAGAATTAGAATCAATAACCTCAACAACATAAAAGCTACGACCGTTCTTTGATTTCTTTTTGGTTACAGAGCGAACAATGCACCAAGCATAGCCAAGGTCAGGATCATACTCTGACAAAGGCGGCGCTACCCAATGCTCTATGCGTTCTACAACATCAGGGGTCACAACCTTAGACATGGGAAAGATACCCGTTAGATCGGTCAAATTAGTTATTATTTCCTCTTCTGTAAAAGATCCCTCGGGATAATACGTTTCGATGTTATCCTCTAAATTTTTAGGCTTTCTAGGGCGATCTACACACACTGCTGACCAGAAGTGTTTATCACCAGAGAACCTCTCGTCTATAAGATCGTGTAAGGCTCCTGCTCTGCATAAGACATCTAGTGCCCTTTTGTTAAGCTTGGAATATACAATATCTTCATTGAAGATAAATTCTTCTACTGTCTTGAAAGGTCGGTTGGCAAGTATCTGCTCAATTGCTTTTTCACCCAAGCCTTTAATAGTAGTTAAAGGCGCAACAAGGGCATCATTTTCCAAGATCTCCCAGCGCATGCCAGAGGTATTCACATCAATGTCTTTGATCAAAAATCCATGCTGTTTTGCGAGGTTGATGGCTTTCTCTTTTCTGGACTCTGGCTCTCGTTCGAGGAAAGCGGCTGTCCACTCAGCAGTAAAATAATTACATAGCCAAGCGCACTGATAGCTGATGATACTATAACTAACGGCATGAGACTTATTAAAGCCATAGCCACTAAAGTACTCAAAAGTTGTCCAAAGAGCGTCTGCTTTCTTCTCCGAAATCCGTTTAGCTCTACACCCTCTGATGAATTTGTTGCGTATCCGTTCTTTAACCTCACTTCCTTTACCTGTTCCCTTCTTAGTAAGTAGTTTACGGAGCAGGTTTCCTTCGTCCAAAGTCAAATTGTCACCTAACTTGTGAGCCAACATAGCAATTTGTTCTTGAAAGATTAAGAACCCATGAGTTTCTTGAGTTATCTCTTTGACTATCTTGTTCAAATACTTAACAGAACTTGGGTCTTCTTTGGCATCAACATATTGTTTATCAACACCAGCAGACAATGGACCCGGACGATAGATACTTGTGATAGCGGACAAATCAATTATTGACCTTGGCTTGACTCGTTGTGCGAATGCTTGAGCCCCTTGCTCTGCAAACTGAAAGATGCCAATCCATTTACCATCATGAAAGATATTCTCATATACATTTTGGTCTTTTAAGTCTATTACGTCTGGGTGTAGGTGGGTATCGTAGTACCTCTTTATATCGGCGAAGCTTGGCTCTGCGATATTGTGATGCCTCTTGAGTATGGAACTGATACAGTCTTCAATCATACGAAGAGTTGAAAGGCCAAGCAAGTCGAATTTAATGAAGCCCATAGGCTCAAGGTGGCGAACATTCTGGCCCTCTGACCACGGAGTTTGGCGGACTCCTTTACTAGCTATAAGGGGCATATACTTATCCAAGTCTTCACCAATCACCACACCACCGGCATGGCGAGATATCTGACGTACTTGTCCTACAAGTCCAACAACATGATCTTTAATTTTTGGATACTTAGAAAAGAACTTCTGCAATGATTCGCTATACTCCATTACCTCTTCAAAGGTAGGATTATATACACCGGCTTTAATGCCGTGCTTAGCTTTGGCTAATGGGGTCGCCTCAAACAGCATCTTGTTTGTAACAGCGTTCGCTTCCATAAATGGCACGTCATAAAATTTACTGATGTCTTTAATAAGAGACTTCAATTGTAGAGTGCTGAAGTTAGAGATGGGAACAACAACGTTGTTGCCCCAGTCACCAATAAGCTTTTCTTTTAGAGCCATTGGTTCAGACACATCATAATCGATATCAGGGTAATCAGTAGCATCACTCCGTAGAAATCGCGAGAAGAGGAGGTCATAACGAATTGGGTCCACTTGAGTAATACCAAGAGCATAAGCAACAAGGGAACCAGCAGCAGAGCCGCGACCGGGCCCGGAAATTTGTATTTCATTTGTTTTATCCACGATAGCTTTCATTGTCAAAAAATACTTTGAGAACCCACGGTCAGCTATAACTTTAAGTTCATGATCAAGTCTGAGTTTGTATTTGTCGCTAGAACTCAAGTTGTTGTTGAGTTTTAACATGTTAAATAAACCCTCACTTGCTAGACGTCGGAGGTAATTGTCAGCAGTATATCCGGCAGGCACAACAAAGTCAGGCAAACGAACAGTATCATCAGGAAGAAAGCTTTCAATGCGATCAAAAGCAATTTCATGTGTTCGTTCAATTGATTCTAAAACAAGTTGATCATCATATTCAACCCCACACTCTTCAGAATACTTCTTATATGACTCCCACATCTGCTGTCCGTTCTTAGGGTATAGCTCATAGCCAACCTCTTGAACAGTTGTGGGCAGATTCATGTCAAGCCATTCAGGCTTTCCACGGCCTAGCCAGCCAAGGCGCTTGTATAGCTCTCGGTCATTCCACGCTGTTGGGTTTGGGTAATGAGAGTCAGCGGTTGACACCAACTTAATGCCAAACTCCTTATGCATTTGAATTACGTATTTGTTGAGTTCGTGTTGTTCGGGGACGTTGTTCCATTGGAGTTCTCCATACCAACGGTCGCCGAGGATCGAAACCATTCTTTTGGTGGCGTCTCGCATAGCTTCCAGAACAGCGGCTTCACCTTCTTCACGATTGGCCCAATAGCAACCAGCATATATACCGCCAAGACAAGCGGAAAGGCAAATAACGCCGCTAGAATATTTGTTAAGTAATGCATAATCAATCCTCGGTTTACGATAGAAATAGTCTCCAGTATAAGATTCGGAAACCATCTTGAAAATATTGTTAAGGCCTTCTTGGTTCATCGCAAGAACAACAATGTGCCGAGAGCGATTAATTGCTGTGCCTTTGCTTTTGCTAGCACCTTCTGCTTCGATGTTAGTGCCTGATTGTTCTTTCGATAGAGCACGGGCTTTCTTTTTATCAGCCTTATGTTCTTCATAGGTCTTCTTCCACTCTGAAACAGAGGGGACAAAGTAAGCCTCAACACCAAAAATTGGTTTGAAATTTTTACCTTGAGCTTTCATTTTCTTGGCATGAAGAACTTGATAGCTCATACCATTCATATTACCGTGATCTGTTAGGGCAAGAGCTTCACAACCGTTTTGGTGTGCGTAATCCATGTGGTCGGCTGGAAAACCGAAGCCATCAAAGGGGGAGCCAACTCCGCAATGAGCATGAAGGCCTACAAATTTTATATTACTGATTGATCTTTTGCTATCCTTGGCACACCTTCGAATCTCTTCAAGTACTTGGATTGACCTTGCATGATCTGCGGGATTAAGATGAGCGTTGGCATTAATTGATATCTTATATTCAAAGCAGCCATCACGGTGCCTTTTAAAATTACTCTTCCAATCAACAGTTACTTCATCAATATCTTTCTGATGAAAGCCAATCTCATTCAAATACTTTACTGGGAAAGAGGTGATTGATTCTCCTCGGTTGTCGATAATACCATTATAGCTTTTGCTTAATGGTTTGATATTCAAAACTACACATGATGTGATCATATTTACCTCCGATGTAAATTTAACAATATATATTTAACCTATTACTTTTATTTTGTCAAGATAAAATGTAAAACTTTCTTCATAATCGCTGTGCGGCTAGTTACTATGGAGGACTTGCTATGGTATTTCTTATTATACTCGGAGGTGTAATAAGTCTACTCGCTGCCATGGCCATTAACGACGCAAAGGTTTATCAAGGTTTCCCCGTTGTAATTTCAAATTTGATTCCAATGGGCTTTCTGATTGCTGCTCTTCTTGTTCTAATGGTTTTGGTTGCGACGGCTTAAATTTTTTCAATCTTAACTCATTGTTTTTTATAATAACATATGTCATGTTGTTTTCCCAATCACCACAATTAACGTATGTTTTTATTTTTTCGTTTTTGTCTACCCATATAACAACTTCGGGAACATGCGTATGGCCCATCACAAAAACATCCGCGTCTTTGTTCCACTCTAAAATGTCCCAAACACGTCGAAGCTTTCTTTTCTTTATTGTTCTTTCAACCCACCAACTCGCGAGTTCCCAAGCAAAGGTGCGCTCAAGCCAATCTTGTATAACGGATACAACATTCATAAACGTTGGCCAACGCACAACACCCTTGTCGAATTGATGGCCATGCATAACCCTATACTTCTTGTCGGCGTACACAAAGTCGTATGTCTCCACAAACTCAACATTTAGAATTCTTTTTCCTTCAAAATTAGCAAAAGCTATGTCGTGATTACCAATAACATACACAACACGCTTTTCTAGTCTTGATAGGAGGGAAAAAATTTTGGCGGTAGATTTTGTAAAAGTCGGCACTTTGATAAAATCTATAACATCACCTGCAAGTATTAACTCATCGAACTCCACTGACTGTAGAAGTTCTAATATCTTTTCTTCCTTGGAATGTAAGCTTCCCAAGTGTAAGTCCGAAATAATTAATCTAACATAGTCTTCCTTCATATTGCTCTCAACATACAAACCTTATTTGGCTTCCGCAAACATAAGAATAACTCTCATCGTCAAACCAATAAACCTGCGCAGTGCACAATGTTTTGTCGGTAGTCATGATTGTCCTGAGAACAACCCCATATGATCCAAAACTAAGCCAGTTGGCGCCAGTGTGATCATCTCCATAAGATGATTGATATTGCACAATTGATCCGACTTTAAAAGAATCTAATTTTCGACATATGTCTTCTTGATATCCCAATTTGATTTACTCCAAAAATTGGCTGCGGTAGCCATAACATAATTATATCTCTATCTTTGCAAACTCCTATGCAGCTAGCCCTTGTTCCTTTGGGTATCGGCCCGCAGTTTTCTATAAAATATGCAGTCTTGCCTTTCAAGTGGCTCACTCTATCCCCCAGTGGCAGTCGCAAGGATCACATTCGCAGCTTTCACAGAACTCCGAAGGTGGTTGATATTCTTTCATCTCATCTTCAAAAATATAATATTCCTGACCATCAATGAGAATTCTATAGTCAAAAAAGAAAGTTTCGCTATATGGCTTGTCTGGACCGGGTGGTGGCAAGACCTCCGTTACTACTCCGCAAGAGCCATCTTTGAGGTAAGAGTAGAAACTAAATCCCTCTAGCCCACAAACCGTTACTAAATCCCCAACCTTAAACTTCCTATCTTCCATCTAACTTATCCTAATAACGTGAGTCACTTTATAATTAAATAATTGTAACAAAAATTCTTCAATTACTTTATCTTTGCAATTAGCATTGTCTTCACATTCAAAGAGTCGCCAACTGAACATCCTTCTTTTTTGCACAATCTCTTTATTAATTTCTGATATTTCATTCGCAATTGTCTCATTTATACTATCGTATCTGGTAGGAATGATACCAAATCTATCACACACCTCCAAAAAATTAGCCCAGTTGCTTTCATTATAAGATTTAGTTGCAGACTTAAAGTAAGATATCTTTTCTTCAATCTCTGGGGTTATGTCTCTATTGGCAAATTTATCTGGATGTATTTTTGAGGTGAGTGACCTGTACATTTTAACAAAGATTTTTTTACTATTCTTTCCCGGATCTCTGCCTTTTGGTTTCTCACTCTCTACGATTCCTTCAGAGTCCGTCTTTATATCATTCTTAGGATATACCTTTTGCAACCTGTTTTCATTATCTTTGTTTAACTTTTCTAGCGGAATATTGTTGTCCTCACAATACTGTTGGTAATATCTTTCAAAGTTAGAGTGTGCATCTTTTAGTGATTCATTGATGTACTCCAATTCAGAGTTAACAAAGAACAATTCTTTTATCAATTTAATATATCTTTTTTTTATTATTGACATATTATAATTAGTCTAGATCTTGAGCAATCCTATTAAACTCTCTGTAAGCGAATAATTCTTTTGTGGGCCTCTGTGTGTCCCTCGCGAGGTCTGAGGCCATATAATTTCTGTAGTCCTCCCAATTACATAAGTTATAAAAAGATTCAGTCTCATGAAAATATGAATTAGATGTATCAACACCATAAAAAACATCCTTTAGATCAAAGAATCTTGCAGACCACCGCTGTTCCAAGGGTAACTTTGATCTAGGTAGTCCCCGCTCATCTTTTACCTCACTAGTGTATTTACCAGTGCCTTTCCTTACGTTGCGCCTATACTTGATGAATTCGTCTTTACCAAACGTAAAGCTAATATGGAGATTGTCTTGAACAGTTTTTCCACTCGTAGATAAATAAAAATTGTTTTTACTTCTTATCTTCCTTCGAACCTTTCTTAGGTCCCTAGGATCTATGATTCCATACGGGAAAGATACATAATACTTTTCTGGTATTAGCCATTTAGATAATTGGCTGGCGACCTTAAGGCTAGCTATCGCACCGTGCAGAACAGACCATGATAAGCAGTCTCTTTTATACCTGTCTTTGGCATGTACTGGAACCCAGAATATTGGTATTCTCTTCCTGCGAAGACTAGGCTTTGGATCGAATTTATTATAGAAATGCACTGGGTCTTGTATAAAGTCTCCTACCCTATACCTAACCATTGGAGCAATGTCATCATTACAAACGACCCATATTGTATCACAACCAGCAAAAGCAGCCTCAACCACGGCTGCTTCTATCATTGTGTAATCTGGTGCTATTGGTAACAAGCAATCAGGATATGGCATCCCAAACTCTAGAGGTTGGCCGGCAACCGGTATGATCCCTGCAAGATGGAAATTTGCTTGTGACGAAAAAGCTTTTTCGCTAATTCCCATGCTTTACCTTCCTGCCTTTCATCATGTAATATCTCATCTATTGTCCTTAATGGTTGGTAGTCATGCACAATTTCTCTATGAGTGTGCTCTATCTTCACAGCATAATGCAATTGTTTACCGTATTTTGAGTACCCATTGGACTGTCCTCTTATGCCGTTATCACTCATCATTTTTAAAACTTTCAGCCTTGCAATACCTTCAGTAAAATCCGGCTCTGTAGTTTCGTTTACTAGCAGTCTTGACTCGGCGCAAGCATCCTTTGTCATTCCGTTAGCACCTATTCGATTTGATGGATAAAAATGTAGAGTGTGAACAAAATTATATTTCGGATCTTCTAACTTAGAGAAAGAGTGATTGTTTCCAGACCTAACATGAAACCAATCATATACATTAACATAATCATCAATCGTCTCTTCCCAAGTGCTCACTTCATCTGCAACAATTGATATTCTTTTGTTAAATTCAGTAACAAGAATAAATCTGTTGATATCATTCCTAAAAGTCTTTATTATATTCGGAAAAACTATTTGCCCTGACATAGACAGCAGAAACGCCAGACGATCCCACATCTCTGATTTCTTTATCGCTCTTTTATTATCATACCCTAAAAATTTTAAGCTTTCTTGATAGGGCATCTCCTCTAATTCAAAAGGATAAATTGGATTAAGAAGCAGCACTTGTTCATCGTTTATGAAAGAGTGTAGTAAACACTCAATTGAGCCGCCGACATTTAGTTTGTGAAAACGATATTCTGTTAGCATCTATTCCTCTTTTGGTGGATTTTTGTAAAAACTTGATATATTTGCTGCCATTCTGCTGAGGCGTGGTCTTTTTTCACTAGCGGGAGGAGGTGAAATAAGATTGTTTAGCACATAATCCATTTCAGTTGAGGGCGGAACTTTACCGGACCTGAAGTAGTCTTTCACGATCTTTGTGTTTCCTAACATTTTTACAATTGGCTCGACAGCTTTAGCTGGGTCGTTTTGCTTTATAATTGGCTGTGCATCGAATATAAAACCACCTTGAGCACCGGGGGCGTGTATCGTACCGGGATTAACATTATATAAGCCACCATATCTATCTTTGTTTTTGTACAGGTAGTGTAAACTAATTAACATCTTGGCAACTTGAGGTTTTAGTCTCGGGTCTTCAGAGTTATTTACTTCTTGAAAGAATTTGCTCAAAGTCACAACGTTGCCATTAGTGAAATAATTTTTCAAACCTACTTTAAGGCCATTTATAAATGATCCTCTATAAAAGTCTGGTAGTGCTCTGTGGTGTGCGCTAGCCCCTTCGGGCTTTGGTTGTTGCGATAAGTCTTTTTCAGTCGGGGCGGTCTCGAATAACCACCTTTTCCACTCTGTCATTATTTTCTTCATCTTTGTCCATCCTTAACAAAAAAATACTTGGTACTCTTTTAATTAGTTCGTCTCCAATCATTATATCATAAGCAATATGGAAGCCTTCGGGTGAGTCATCAACAGGGAATCCAAATGAGTAAGGCCCTTTTATAATTACAGCATACTCGTTACCCGGATCACCTGCTACTGTCTGCCCGAAGTCACTTAGCTCAACCAAATCTCCAACTTTAAACTTATGATTCACCTCGCAGTTTCCTATAAGATTGTACTGTGACTGGCCACAGGTCAGTAGCAATTTCCAAACAAGCCTCTGCGACCTTTTGAATCTCCCATTGTGCCCCTTCATGAGTCCGCAAGCTAATAAACTTAAGAAGATTGTTTAAATTAACAGTTCCATAATACTCTGTATATAAATTTTGTGGTAATACGCCTCTTGCTTGCTCTCTGCAAACACCATTTTCTATTAGTTTGTTAAATAGTCTCAAACTGTTAGTATGGTGCTCATGAATAACCTCTGTTGCTTTTGGGTAAGATACAGGCACCAAGCCCGTATTATATCTGCCAAAAGTGGGATTTATTATCTCGTTTTCGTTGGAGGCTTGTCTGTTTGATTTATGCTGAGTCCTAAATCCACTGGGTTCATAAAATCTGAGATCTTTATCTGTATATCTTCTAGAAATTTCATTATAGGACCACGTTCTATGACGATGATGCTGAGAACGCACATAAAGAGGGACAACAAATTTAAAGGTAACACTATTATGCTCCAGAGTAGAAGTGTGCCGGTGTCTGATAAGATAGTTGATGAGCTTTCTATCGCGCCCATCCAAATCAGACTTATTGACACCAAAGCTGACCCTAGCGCTATTGACAACGGTAAGGTCGCTGCCCATGTGATCAACATAATGTACCGAACCAATCCCATCGTCATATAGAATAATACTTTTTTCATATTTATCCACGGCTTACCTCTGATAAGATCTTAGTTCTGATCCGCGGTCTGCTGCTTGTGCTCCCGGCTCATCTCCCATTTCTTGAGAAGGATCACTAGAGAAAAATGGTATGTAAAATTTCTTTCCACCTATCTCGCTGTAATAATCTGTTCTTGTGTCATCGGTGACAACCATGTCCCGAGAATCAATTAGATAGTACTCTTGCGGGCCGTAGGCAGGCTCTTCATCACCATCAGGTTCTGTTTGATAATAGTCTATCCTAAAGTAATTTGAACGCTGCCCTTCTCTATAATTACGCATAAGTCTTTGTCCAAATATAACTGCCGCCTGTCCGTATTTTTTACCGAAGGATATAACATCTTGCTTATTGGGGTTAAGAATCAAAAGGCTGTTCTCAGGGCTGCCGTATTTACCGCCCATTACAACATACTCTAAACCTTTTGCATCTAAAGTCTTTTTAAAGTCATCAAGTGCTGCCATGTTCGATTGCGTATCACTAGCCATACCTCTTGGATTTTCGGCTGTCATGATACCAATTCTTTGCAGTGGCGCCCTTGGAGAAGGGTCATTTAATGCCTTCATCACATCGTCTAACGAAAGCTGTACCTCTACTTCAGAAAGTATCATAGAATTTTCTCTTATCGCTTCATTTATTAAGTTCTTTAGTAATTCTTTAGTTATTTTCATCTGTTATTCTCCCATAAACATAATTTTCCAATACTAAATAGACCGGTTTTTCTGTTATGTCAATAGAACACAGCATCCTTCTCTCAATAATTATTTTGTCACCACTCTTGAGTTGATGATGAAATTTGCATTCATCAGAAACTTGTTTCACCTCACACATCAAATATACAGACGGCTGCTTCTTATAATTATCTGGTAGCACAATAGCTACATTTTGTTCTTCCTCTTCTTCTTCAATTGGGTTAACCCAAATATAACGATTAAATGGCTTAAAATTCATTTTCCCTCCATGTTAGAATGTTATTTCACATGCGCCACCAGCACATGCTATTTCGCCTTTAAGGTCTGTTTCATCTTCTGTTTCTATGACCTTTGTCAAGTCAATTTCTGCTAAACTGGTTAGCATATTCTCATAAGTCTCTTTCGAGCAGTCTTCAAATGGTGCTTGCTTGTAAGTTCCACCGTCATGAGGCAAAATAGCAAGACCATTGTAAAATTTTCTATTCTCCCACATCCAATCACCTACTTCTTTCCATTCATGCTCTTTAATATTTATTGTTGCTGATACATTGTTTGTATTCTGGCCGCTACGGTGTCCTATGCTAACCCAATCCCTGTGGACACACTTTACCCTATTCAATAGATTTAAGGCTGTTTCTGAGCGGGTTATGGCCGCCAGAGGTGCAGATTGAGGAACAGAGATCACTGCTGTATCATGCGGTCTAAAATACTCATCCTCAATTAGCTCTGGATGATTTTTAGACAAATAGCTATAAATTGCTTCATTCTTACCAACTCGCAATCTGCGTATGTAATAGTCATTGTGCCATGCATGAATACCACTTGATGTACCCAAAACTAATGATGTAGTGCCTGCTGGCTTTGTTGTGGTGCACCTTGCTGCTGGTTTTATACCAATTAATGATGCAACTCTTTCGTTTTCTGATCTTACAACCTTGGCTGCTTTTTTCATATCTAGCGAGGTAGCAATTCCTGATGCTATTCCTGTCATGGAAACACCTATTAAATAATCTTTTTCTGTGTTTCTCTGCCAGACAGGGCGAAGATAGTGAAAGTCTGTATACGAAGCCTGTAGTGTCCCGATGAAAGAAGCCGCTCTTGATCTTGCCTCATAGTCTTCTTGGGATTCCAAGTCACTAACATTTACTTCGGTTAAATTACAGAACTGAAATGGTCGCAAGGCAATCTCACAGCATGGATTACAACCGTATTCCTTATCGTTTGTGAGATATATACCCGGCTCTCCTGAGCCTGATTCTTTGATTCTCTCCCATAATTTTAAAAAAGTTTCTTTGTCTATTCTGTGTCTCATGATGACAGCAGAATTGTTAGCTCTCCCACGCTGTGGATTTTTCTCCCACCAGTTACCGGCTTTGGCTGCTAGCATTTGTTCGTCATCAATACTAAACAAAGAAATAAGAGCAGCGCGGCGAATTCCACCTGCCAATACGGCATCTGCGACATGGCATACGATATCATGGACTTCAATCGTTGATAGCCTTTCTGAATTTTCTTTTGCATCTAAAATACCCTCTATTTTTACCAGACACTCTCTTAGTGGTTGTGGTCCGGGAGCTTTGCCACCACTCGTGACAAGCCTTTCCCCTTTTGCTCTTATGTCTGAATAATCAAATCTCAAGTGAGAAGTGCCTTTGAAATAAGATTTGATTAGTGCTGTTACCGCATCAGACCAGCCTTCAATTGAATCTCCAATTAAAAATCTTCTAGTTCTTTTTTTATTCGGTTTTAAAATTGATGGTAATCTTTCAACATGATGGCGCTGGACTGAAAATCCCACACCAGTTCCCCCAAGTAAAAGAAACATTATTTCACCAAAAACACGCAGATCGTCAATAGGAGCATAGGCACAATTAAAAATACGATTAGGGCTAATGTCAATAGGCTTACCAGCAAATTGCATTGAACGCATTGAAGGCAAAACTTTTTTATCATACACAAATTTATACGCATTTTCAATTTCATGTTTTAAGTGTGGAAACTTTTTAATATGCATATCCATATTTCTTGTCACCAGTTCATCCCAGCTTTCTCTACGGTTCTTCTCAGGTAAAAACCTAGCATACTTCATATGGACTGTTATATCCGATAGAATTTTATTCTCGACTTTGTTCATTAAATTATCTCCTAGTTTGTCTTGTTTCAGCGTATTTTGTCTTTAAGTAAGACATTGTGTTTTGTGTAGATTGTTGTGGCCTTTCTTCCACATCGTCTGTTTTATCTAGTACTTTTATCGATACATTTGCAGTATCCATAAATAATGGGAATACCAATCCGTCTGGTCCGTTTCTGTTCTTAGCGACAAAAAATCTTCCTGTATTAGCTTGTTTATCCTGCGCCGTTCTTGATAGCGAGAATATAAAGTCCGCAACAAAGCACTTGTTGAACGCTTCAGAGATAGACTCCATTGTAATAACTTCTGCATTTAAACCACCTCTATTGGTCTGGGAACATGTCCAGACCGGACATTCATATGTTTGTGCAATTGATCTAAGTTCTTCATAAATGCCCTCTAAATCATGTCGTTTTTCACCATAAGCCTTGACTGGCTTCAACAAATCAGCGTAGTCTACAATAATCATGTCTGGGTTTATACCGCGCTTTCTTAGGCGTTCGATATGGCTTTTAAGTGTTTGAGTGCTTGCTGATTTTGTTGGATATTCTTTTATAATTAGGTGTCCTTTTATGTCTTTTACTTTCTCAACAATATTAAATTTATTACGTAGAAGATCGTTGAGTTTGACACCAGTTATGCAGGAATCAAATCGCTGACCAACAACAGTGTCGGCTAGTTCCAAAGTATAATATACAACAGTTTTGCCTTCTTTCAGTGCTGTGGCACCAAGGTGAACCATTAGCATTGACTTTCCAGCACCTGTCGGTGCGATAGCAACACCAAGCTCTGATTTACCAAGGCCTCCTTGGCAGATTTCATCTAAACGTTGCCAACCAGTCGTAATTGGGTCTCTAGCCTTAATGCGAAATCGGTCATCAATATCCATGTGGTAATCGTGACCAAAGTCAACGTTAGTTCCCAGTTTCATTGCATCTTCAATAACCTTTTGTATTTGTTCAAAGGAAGAAGACTTTAATAGCCTAACTGACTGTAGCATTGCTTTTTTGAGAACCTGTTTACGACAAAAGTCTATCGCATTTTCTTTAATGAATTCGCTGCCTTCAATCTCATCTTTATTAATGACTCTAGAATAAAACATTCTTATCTGCTTCTTTAATGCATCGGTATATGAATCTAATCCAGAAGTAATTTTAGTGGCCATTATTTCATAGCTTGGATGTTGTCTATATTTTGATCTGTAATCAAGCAGAAGCTTGGTAAAGACTTTTAAGTGTTCGTATTGCAAAAATTCAGTATCAAGTACTTCAGATATTTGATCACAAAATGTTCTGTCTTGTAACATTAAGTGACACAAATTCTCTTGAAAAGACTTGCCAAACTTTTGGAATGTCTCTTGTTTCGTTTCCATATTATCCTCCGAGTGTTATAACTACTGTGTTAATTTTTTAAAAGCAACCCATAGGGCTGTTAAATTTAATGATCCCTGTCCGTCTTTCATTAGCATTTTGGTAATATTAATCTTATTAAACAAGGGGTTAAAGTTGTCCAATATAAAGTCAATTTTTTTCTTACCTTGGTGAGAAATACTTGGCTCATACAATTGCATAATCTTATAGTTACTAATAATCAAATCTTTATGTTCTAGCAACTTTTTATGTACTGCTTTTTTCTTTTGCTGCATTGAACACTGTGTTAGGATTTCAAACATATCAACTTGCCTTTCGTTCTCCAAGTAGGGAAAATGCTTTACCATCGTCTTCATACCAATTCTTGGCACACCCTTAAGATTGTCTGATGAATCTCCGTCTATCGCCCTAACGAGAGCAAAGTTTATTGGGTGGACCTTATACTTATAAACTAACTGAGTGCCGTTAATTAGTTCCTTCTGAATCGGCCTCCAGATGTAAGTGTCTGGGTCATGACAAAGCTGAAAAAAGTCCTTGTCTGAAGATACTATGATCTTATACCAATCTTTGTACTTCTTGTGTGAACTTATGTATGATATTATATCATCCGCTTCAACGTAGTCCTGTTGAAGCTGGATTACCGGCATATCATTTAAATAATCGTGTAATCGTAGCTGCTGATCTCTGCGATTCTTATATACCTCGTCTTCTGGTAAGTCGATCATCCTACGATTAAAACGCACAGGTCTTCTACCTTGTTTATATTCTTTGTTTAGTTGACGCTTCTTTTCAGACCCTCCGTGGCCATCCCAGCAAATTACAACCTCATCGGGTCTAAATTCACGACAGAGAAGCTGTAGTGACTTAATAAAGCCAATAGTTCCGCCATTTGGCAAGCCCTGTGGATTCATACTTGGGATAATTGTGTAACTGCGTAGAAACATATTAAGAGCATCAATAACTAGAACTCTCTTTTTTTCGCTTTTTGTAACTTCAATTTTTAACATTACTTACCTCCCTTTGTGTGTCTATTCGGGACTGTACGGTTTGGAAAGCCATCTTGTGGATGTTTAAGGACACTAAATGATTTTCCCGGTATTTTAGAATATGTTTCAAGCTTGTAATAAAATATTTCACCATCTTTTTTGCGGCGGCCAGCCAGCCAATTAACACCATGCTTCGCATAGTCAAGAGAGTTCCTGACTTTTCCATTGGCACTTACAACCTCATTTGATCTATCCACAATCTTTGTTATACTATTATTACACATAGTTTTACATTGCATTGTTTGGAAGTCACCGTCCATATCAACAACAAGATCGTACACACAATCTCTTGAAGACGGCTCCAAAACCACATATCCTTTTTTAATTAAGTCAAGGCGTATTGTTAACTCACTAATATCGCCTGATTGATTTGATGAATCTCTATAACTCATGTTTCCTCCGATGTTTATTTAATATAACCTAATACCTCACTCTTGTCAAATAAAAAACCCCCGATTTTTCAATCGGGGGCTAACACGAGATAACACACAAACTACGACTTATATTTCTCTATTAGAACTTCATCAAGCAAAGAAATAACAGTCTCTCTAAAATCTTCTTCTTTTAACTTATTTAACCATTGTTTTCCTTGGAATTTCACACTTTTTCCTTCTTTATCTATCATTGTATACCACGCACCAGAAAGTGTGAAATTGGGGTGTTTTGAGGCTTTGAGAACATCTAACCAAGACTCTTCATCTTGGATTCTAACCTTATCGCCTCCCCACATAATTTTAAACTCACATGATCTTCCTTCTGATCCCATCCTAGACTTTTTGATATAAGCCTTAACATGAGATCCTACTCTTACTCCATCTTCATCTAGTGCAAAGCTAGCTTTGGCTTTCCTTTTTGTGAGCCAGATACGCAAAGAAGAAAAGTATTCTAATGCTTTACCTCCCGGTGCAATATATGGCTCAACGAGCATCTCGGCTGGTCTGCTGGAAATATTTGTTTTCAATTGATTAACTAATAACAATGTTGATTGTGTATTGGCCAATGGAATGGTAAGTTTCGAAAATGCTTTTGCAAAAATTCTTGGCTTGACCGCCATTGAAGACTGCGGGTTGAAATCACCCTCAACATCTTTCTCTGAAGGAGTCGCTGCGATTGAGTCCCAGATAAATAGAACCCTTGCTTGACTCCAATTCTCCATTACATATTCAATTGTTTCTAATGTCTTCTCTACACTGATCGCAGATTGATACAAAATATTATTAATATCAACCCCAGCCTTAATCATAAAGTCATTAGATAATGCGGATTCTGCATCGAAATACACAACATACATGCCTTTCTTTTGAGCATTTGCTGCAATTTGCAACGCCATAAATGATTTACCAGCACTTGATAGGCCAGCTAGCTCAGTGATCCTTCCAACAGGAATACCTGCCATATGGCCGGGCTTGATTGAGCAGTCTAGCCATCTTGAGCCAGTTGGAATCCAATCTTTGATCGATACTGGATCATTTTGTTTTAGATCATGGGCAGCTTCAATGCCCAACTTCTTATTAATCTTTTTTGCGAGATCGCTTGTATTAATTTTACCTGTGTGTTCACTCATTTGTACTACCTTTCCCATGTGTTCTCCTGTTAATGATATCTGATGAATGTTTCAGTTTCAGTCTCTTCTGCTGTATCTCCTGCGGTATCATCAGAGTCACCGCAAGAGAAAACCATTAAAAAATATAAAATCATAATAAATTATCATCTAAGTTGATTAGTTCAAGAAGTTGTTGTTTGGTTGCTGCTCCTACTTTCTTGTTTACTACGACACCGTCTTTAATCACAACAAGTGTTGGTATGCCTCTAATACCAAAAGAGGACGCAATTTTTGGGCTAGCGTCAACATTAACCTTTACAACGCTTGCTTTACCTTGTAAGTCCTCTGCGAGAGATTCGATTACCGGAGTTAGCGTCCTACAAGGACCGCACCAGTCAGCATAAAAGTCAACCAATACTGTTCCTGTTTTGATCTCTACATCAAAATTAGATTCATTAAGAATTTTTACTGTCATTTTTTCCTCCAAAAAAAGATCCCCTCATTTTTATAGTGATGAGGGGGAAACACTCGACTCCACTTAATTAAAAGGGTATTTCATTTGAATCTTTATTCATGAAAGCCTTTAAGGCATCATCGACAGTCTTAGTACTATTATAACGTTCCGTTTCGCTTGAGAGAGACTCGGAGGATTCATCGGAGGACAGGTATTCATCCAACAACGCCTGAACTTCGGAGGTAGAGTGTCGTTGGAATAGAGTCTCAATCTCAGGTACAGAGTTTAATAGTTCATCACAGTCAGCCACATCATCATCACACAAGACTGATGGACGACGCCTTGGCTTAAGTGTAGTCTTTGGAAAAGATCCCGGGGTACCGGGACGTGAATAATTAAGGACAACATCAGTACCAGTTTCTGGATGAGTGATATCGCCATAATCTGGGTCAAGAACATAAGACAAAAGAGTCTCATAAGCCATTTTTCCGTATGACCAAATTCTTACACCCTTGCTTTCTTCTCCACGAACAATAATTGGAGAGAAGAAACGTTTTTTAGCAAAGAGTTTTTTAGCTTCACGCTTTGCTGTGTCATCTGCATTTTCTACACCTTCGCGCCATAATTTAGACGCAAAGTCACAGATTGGACAATCTTCACCATGGTTACGCTTTGGACATAGAATGCCGGGATTTTTACCTACGCCATAGTGAAAGTGGTATTCTTTGAATGGGTCGCCATCATTAGTTGGGAGAACTCGGATAGTTTGATCTCCTTCAGTTGGACGCCATTTGGTGTTATCTTGTTGTTTTTTCCCGCCGTTACGGGAGTTTTCGAGCTTTGCTCGCATTGCTTCAATATTAAGTGTCATTGTATTACCTCATGTTAGTTAAGTTTTTTGTCGTTAAGGACTAAGGTCGGAGGGGAAAACCCCTCCGCCAGAATGTATATAATTTATTGTTTGTTAACTGTCAAATGAAAAGTTAACAGTTTTTGTAGAAACTTGACCTACAATAGTTCCGTAGTTGAAAGTGCGAAATCCTTTCTTGTCCGCATCATAGACTACTTGAATTTCACCGTTACTACGAGCATAGCGATCAACAGCATTTTCGTTTACCATAGCTTTTGGCAGATCAGAAGTCTTAAAAAAGTTCATGGTTCGACGGGTTCCATCACGCTTTACGAAAGTTCCGGTGTATTGTGTAATTGTACTCATGTTTCCTCCAATGTTAGTTATGAGTGGGCGAGATATTATCTTTAGATTTAGAAGAATGTGGTAATGTGTTTTTGTGATGTACCAACAAAGACTAAATGCATAGAGAATCAATCTCTTTTGTTTGTATTTTTAATATAACCTATTCAGAAAATTTGTCAAATATTTTTTTAAATTATTTTTAATTTGTCTCTACAGGTTGTATATAATGGGTAAGCTTAATTGAGTAAAAATAAGATTGCTCATGTTCAGATGGATAGATGGCGAATGAAGAGTTAATGTTTCTACTCTCATCGTCAACTACTCGACTCCTAATGAGCGGAATCAAATTTTGGTTGTTCTCCAATTCTTGTTTGCTTATACTATAAATATACCATGTTTCTGTGGGATTGTCAAGTAAAAATAGCATATTTTCTTCATTATCTTTCATATTACCCATTGAAACTGTATAAATTCTTGATATTTCTTTCTGTTGATGCAATGAACCCATGACAGGCTCTTGTGTTTTAAACCACATAATTGTTTCGATTGCATTAGCAACAGTAGTATTAATATTATTATACATTTTACTAATTGATTGATTACCAATCATACTAAGAATTTTTTTATTTGAAATAATACACATTGAATTTAAAAGACCAGATCTGGTATATTCCTGTAGTACACTGTACACTACCCTATGACGCTTCATAACGGTTGGCCCTGACAAGTCATGGTCCGGGCAAACATAAACTAAATTAATTTTTTTGTCCTTTATTGTCTCCAATATACGGAGGGTCGCAGAAGAACATTTACTACCACCACACACAAAGAACCAATATTCGTCACTAATTGGTAGATCAAATGTAGGGCAATTGTTTTCATAACTTTCTTCTGAATGGCAATTATCGAAATCTTTACTTGTTATTGTCACCTTGGTGTGTGAGTCAGAGAAGTTACTAACTATACCTGCTCCTGCGGAGCCTAATCCTATTAAGACCATGATATCTCCTTTAAATCTCTCAAGTTATGACCAGCATGCACAGAAGAGCGAAACCATCCAAGTTGAGTATCTTCAAATATTTCTTGTATATGTGGTAGTAAATTTCTATCCTCATAAGACAGATCAATTGTCAATGAATCGTGAACAACAGAATGAACAAAAGACTTTTTATTGTTTAAAAACTTATCTATCTTTATACATTGTAACATACAATTATCTGACGATGAACTTTGCAATAAGTAATTAAGTGCATGAAAATCATCTGCTTCTATTGAGCGACCAAATGGTGTTCTAACTACATTGTTACTATAATACTTCTTCAGTAACAAATCACGATTATAGTGTTCTGAATTTACCAGACTAGAGTTTGGGTTGTAGAACCATGCTAAAAACTTCTTCTTAGCCTTATCTCGGTCGGTGATATTGTCGAACACATTCTCCATGTTCCATTCATGGATGTCAACAGCAGGATGTGTCCCGGTTGATAAGGAGATAAAGGTTCTAATCTCCGCACCATTTAAGTCGAATTGGATAAATAAGTCATTTTTTGGTATAACACAGTTTGCGATATCTTTCTTTAAATTCATAATAGGAAACGAGCCATTCATCAATGTTAGACGACCAGTCTTCGAACCCCATGCATTATAAAGAATCGGCCGATTTTGACCGTTTAAGTTATTGAGCAAGGCAAGTGCCTTTTGATCTGTTTTAGATGCTTTTTTAAGGGTATTTTGATCGATTATGACCGGATTTTGAGCGATCTGGTGAGACATCTGATGGAGATCAACTAAGAAGTCATGATTCGCTGGTCTGTCATATCTTTCAAAAATCCAAGAACATATCTCATTCTTAATTTCGCAGTAATGCTTGAGGTGCTGTTCTGGAACAATATCAAACATACACAGATCATCAAGTTTAATTTTTGAATTTACTGCTGCGTTGATGAATGATCTGATTCTTGCTTCTCGTTTTTCGAGTCTTGGTCTGAGAGTTTCTGGACACGCAGCAGAAAGGGTCTTACCACCAGAATAAACGCTAGCGTAGTCAATGCTGCGACCAATAAGCCGTTGGTCCCAACTCCAAGTTCCTGTAACGTTTTCAGGAATTCTATCATATCGAAATTTTCCATTACTGTATACCCCATAACATTCTTTTCTATCATCTAAGATTTGAAATATCATTCGTCCTCCAAAAGCGAATCCTCATAAGCTTTGTTTCGTCGTATTATTGAATTGATCCCACCGGGCTTTGATTTAAAAGTTTGGCGAAATTTCTCATTAATATAACGGATTCCCGTTTGTCTGTCAAATGTATTTGTAAAGTTTTTTCCATTTTTAACTATTTTTTTCAAGTCAGGCATTGGATATACCTCATTTTCTTCTATATTTTTCATATTAGAATATGCTGTTAATAATTTACTATTAGATAATGTATTTAATGATTCTATTTTATTTCTATTAATAATATTATATATTAATTTATTACTATTATTACATATACTATGTTCTTTTTCTATAGGAAATATCGATACAAAAAAATTGTAATTTCTTGTAATAATCTCATCTAATAGTTCAATATCTTTTTCGTATGCTTTAGTAAATCTTGAAGCGAAAAGTCCATTCTTTGTTGTTATCAGTCTAGGTTGTAAATGAAATTGCTTCATCTTATAAGAATCTAAATCAGCAAATAACACCCATGGCGAATTTTTAGATACATTAAATCCATGTTGCTTTGTAACATTTAGATAGTATTGAAACGCTCTGTTATTCATAAACTCTTCGTATTTAGCGTCGTCATCATCAATTCTTATTGGAGCAATACTTATCGCTATACCACTAGTGAAAATAGATGAATTCTTGCTCTTCTGCCAAGACGAGAATGTCATAGGAAAATCAGACCCTAATATCTTGAGATATTTCACCAAATGATCCATGTAATTATCGATAGTTATAATATCAAGCCTTCTTCCCTGTGCTAAAATGTAAGTGTCGTGAAAACTTCCAATGACTTGGTCCAAGTATTGTCTGTATAATTCCTCAGGATTTTCATAACCTTTAACAGCGTTTATTACAGATAAGTAAGGATCGTCCTGAGGTATAGTATTCAATAAGCATGCATTACGAAATGCAGATTTAACATTTTCAAATGCCTCAGCAACAAAGTCCAAAACGTTAACGGAAGCTTGTTGTTCTTGTGGAGAAGCAATATAAGTTAAAAATTGTTCTTGCGGAATAACTGAGAACATGTTATTATCTATTCTACCATACATCTGATATTCCCCAAAAGCCAAATCTCTCACATGAGGTGAAACATTAAAATCTTCATACCCTTCGGTGAAAAATCTTTCTCGCTCTGCGAACAATTTCACAGAGGAAACTATACTATTTTTACCTTTAAATTTAGACATATTTGTACCTCGTTAGCTTGGTTTTGGTGGTGACCCCGGTGGCGCTTGGCCTTGCATCAAAGGCCTCCCGTCTTTTGTGTAAAGAGAATTGTCTTTTTGCCAGTATGCCTCTTGCCAAGAACCGGTATTCATATCCCATACGTTTGGATTATTTTCAGTGCTATATTTTTTAGCACCTGAGATAGATGCTGGTGGTTTCTCACCTTTCTTTTCTTCAGTAGCCTGATTCTTAGCAGCAGTAGAACTAGGATTAGCCGCTATAGCTTCTTGCGTAGCAGTGCTATTCGCAACGTTCATTGTGGCACTAAGACCGGCAACTTTATCATTTAACGCTGCGAGTGATTGCAATTGTTGTTGGCGCTTATTAATAAAACTGTTGCATCGCGCAAATTCATCGTTAGTAACAACTTCCTTGTCTTTAGTTTTTAATCCCTTTTCGCCGGGCTTAGTCGGTTTACCATCAAGCCCTACTGATTCTTGCTTTTTAGGTTTGTCATTTTTAGGTCTAGTTACACTCTCCTCTCCGTCTCCAGAATAAGTGAATAATGCATCAACAGTTGTAGAGAATTTACCGGGTGACATAGACCCTTGGACTCTAGTTACCATGTGATATCCGCCAAAGCCTAACGCATTTGCGGCTGACCTGTTTTTACCACCTGTTCTGGGGTCCATGTTGTAGCCAGTACCTAAAGAGGTTGGCTCGATCCACACATTCATTCCCGGATAGTATATTGTATTGCCAACTAGTTCCAAAGTGGCTTTATAGACAGCGCCAAGCTGCAAAAGACCAGCATTACCCTGACGCATAAATCTAGCCTCTCGAAGATACTGCATATCAGTTTTTGAAAACTTAATTTTTTTCAAAATTCCTCTTTTTGCGCCTATTTCAAAATGATAAACACCAGCTTCGTGATCTTCTTTTATATTTCCAGTGCCATTGTGCTTGTCCGTGCCGCTTTTTGGAAAAAAGGTAAGGTAGTTTCGAAATTTAGATGATTGCATATGAGATTCAACAGCCGGTATAGGTAATTTTCCGGCTTTGTGAGCAACATCACTCAAAATATAAACATTATCTCTACTATAGCTGCTATTTTTTAATAATTGTTCCATTAAATCTTGACCATTGTCTTGATTTACACTTACAAAAGAAGTATGAGCAAAAGATAATTTCTTTATATTTCTTAAGTCCATGCATCTCTCACTCAAGATATTAACCACAATCTCTTTAGTAAGATCTCTTAACATATTCATTAGTGGATAGGATTTTCTTTTACCTTTTATAACTTTTTGAGTCATAAATTCAAAAAAATAATCAACAGCAACAGGTATTTCTGCTACATTCATTGATATAGTTTCATTTTCTTTTCCCTCTTCAGGGCTTGTTAATTCAAAACTAGGGAATAAAATTGTGGTATTGTTTAGATGGCAAAGTCGTTTTCCAACCTGCTGTGCTTCTGGAGAATCTATTTTCTGAAATATTTCAGGATCAAGCCCATCGCCAATAGGCACAAGTGGCTCGTACATACAATCTAAAATAGTGTGTATTAAGTCTCCTAACATAAAGAAAGAAACACTATCTTCCATATCTTTTAAAGACGGCAATTGTTCAAAGGTTCTATTGCTTGGCATCTCTTTATCTTTTTTGGCGTTTGATCCACTTGGCGCTTTTGCTTTCTTTTCTTCATTGGCTTGTTTTTTATTATCTTCTGCACTTTTGGCGGCTTTCTGCGTTTTTTCTTTTGTGGTCTCTTTCTCTTCTCTTTCTATCGCCTTGCCATCTTTTTTGTTCTCACTCAAAGATCCACCACCAGCAAAAGTTAATTTTGGAGCTTTTTCGTATATTTTCCCTCCTCTACTCTTAAAACTAGGACCGACATCACTTCTGTCTATAGTGCAGACATGAATGTGCCCTCTGTCTAACATTCTATTCATTATCGATCTATACGCAGTTATCCTAAACTCATCATCAATCGCCGCATAGGTTGCCCTTAGTTCTCTAAATTGCTGCAATGTGCATTTCTTTTCATTTAGCAGCCTTTCTAATTCTAGCCCAAAGTTTTCTCTGTGGGCTATGATTGTAGGGCTTGATAAGGCATCAATTTTTTTGTCTTGGAGTGCTGTTTCGATATACGCTCTGAAATTAACTTTAACTTCAACATTGCCGTTGTCTGATATATCGAACTCATGATCAACCATAACGAGGTAGTAACTTTTATTTATTCTTCTAATTGCTTCGTTAACTGAGTCTGATGACACACCATCAATCGACTGCGTTCTATTATCAAAAATATCTTTTTGCTTTCCAGATATCGGTTGCCATCCTAAATCTAGTCTTATTCTGTAATTTTCAACACCTCCTACTCTATATGGGTTGTGCACTGTAGATTGTGGGTCAATTTTTTCTTTAGCTTTGGTGTCATGCGGGTGCAATAGCAAATCAACATATTTAAATGGACCAGTCTTACCCTTTCTTGACCTAACCAACTCTGAGAAAGACTGAAAAAATAGTGTTAATTCGACAGCAATAGCAGATCTTGCGTCTCCGGGATTTGTACCTTCAAATGTAAAATTTAGGCTTTTTATACCTACACCACCACCTTTGTCAATCCCAACATCATTAGGTCCGGGCGGCCCCTGTGTTTCTCCTACATTCCGAAGCTGGGCAATTCTATCTGGGTCTTCAAAATGCAAAAATGGAAACTCTTGCTCATTTAGTTGGCATCTACCAGAGTTCCATATTTTAAACAATCTTATTTTTGGTGTGAGAGCAGAAACCAAATCAGGAGTTAATTTCATAAAAGCGCTTATATCGTCATATTTTGGAGTAATTAAATGATTTACTATGTTTCTTTTGTCGTTGTTATTAGTATCAATCATATAAAATCTAGGCTCTGGTGATTTACTTGACCCTTTGAAATACTCCGCTGCTCCACCACCAGCTATAATTTTCTGCTGATATTTTTCCTTAAGGAAGCTAAAATTTGTTATTAGAGCACATTGTTTAACATATTTTTGCTTTGCTTCGAACTCCTCATCATCCATCTCCTCAGCTTCAGCCGCAGCGTTTGCAGCAGATTGTGCTTTAGAAGTACCATCGGCTAGATTTTTAGCAGCAGTTTGTTCAGCATTTGCCATACTTTCGGCTGCTGTTTTTGATAATTTATCAATAGCCTCTTGAGTCAAGGGTTTGTTGTTCTTTTTTGCTTCATCCGCCTTTCCAGAAAAATCATTCCAGAATATTTCTATTGTGGATCGCATCATCGTAGACATGAACATGTTAGCAATAATTTTGCCACATTCTTCTGCTGCCTCATTAAATCCTTGCCACTGTGTAGCGCCTTCATAATATTTATTTAAATTATTACCGGCCATTTTGTCAGCTTGAAAATCTATATTCTTCTTATCTAAAGCCTGTATCATTCCAACATATGATGCTTCTATTCTTGCTTCAATGGCATCATAGAGTGCTTTATTCGTGCCTTTGTCCTCTGGTAAGTTTCTTAAATCAGCAACGACTTGAGGAAGACCATCAGGATCTTTAACATTCTCATATTGATATTTACTTGGTGAGTATAATAATTCTTTTCTTGGAGAGATAAATTTTGAATCGTAAGGTTCTATTTTTACTTTAATACCCTCTAAAACCTTTAGAGCCCCAAGTCCACTTTCAAGAGCCGATTTAAACTCGGTTCCTATCTTTTTCCCTCTTTGTTTACCATACTTCCTTCTACCAAATGCCTGACCAGCATTCCCACCTGTTAGTCCAAAATCAGGATTTAATTTTGCACCGTCTGTTATTTTTCTATTAGTATTTGCTAAACTTTGAGACGGAGTCATTGGTTCTATCGCGTAAAGCGATATACCAGTGGGGCTTTCAAGTATAACTGCTGGAAAAGACAAATTTATTTTACCACTTTTTAGCGCCGTGTTGGTTGGTGTCTTTACAGCTTTTGCAAATTTTTCAAAATTCATCCCACCCAATAGAGCAGAAACACCTGAGTTTTCTTTTTGAGATAAGATTAGTTTCCAATAAAAATTAGCGACTTCCTTTTGATCAAGAGCAGCTTTTCTAAGACCTACCCCTTCAGCCGCTCCATATTTTCTACCAGCAAATTTGTAGAAAGTAAGGAACCAAACAAGTTCTGCTCTTGTAACATCTTTTGGTTTCTTTTTTAATAAAGGACCAGCTTGAAGCTTTAATATAAAATTCCATTTATCAATCTCAGCAAAATATCCCAGTTTAAATCTTTTATCATCAGTGTATAATGAAAGACCTTTTACAACATCTAAATTTCCATTTGGTGCTCTTTTTGCATCTTTATATATTCTATCTACTGCCCACTTATAATCATCATCACCAAACTCGTCAGTGTTTGCATAATTAGTCATAGCTTCATGGTAAGACAGGGAAGGTATATTTTCTAGTGCAGGGATTCGTTCTAATTTGCCATCTATTATTTTTATATCAAGGGTTTTACTTATTGATCCCACCCAGTCTGCACCTAAGAAGGATTTGCCTTTTCCTAATAATACTTTTAGTTCATCATAAACCTTGCTCATGAACTCACCACCTGCAAGGCTCTTGCTAGGGATAGAGGAATTTTTATTGTCTCACCAACTTCAACATGAGCCTCTGTTGGCTTCTTGTTGATTGAAGCTATAACCCACCAATTACTAGAGCTATTTAAATACTTTTTGGCTAGTTTCCAGAAAGCGTCTCCATTCTTCCATACATATTCAATATACTCTAAATCCGCTATGTCATCGTCATCAAAATATTTGAATCTGGGGGTCCTATATTGCTCAATACTCTTCACACCTCTTTTTTCTAAAGTGTCATCATATTGCTCATAAAAATTAAAACCGGTTGGTCTTCGTAAATATCTAGGCATTATTTTTTACTCCTACGTAATCGAAAATGGAAATTTTTTAGATTCTGTTTTAGATTGGTCTAAGTCTTCTTGATGTAATACATTAAGATTGAATGACAAAGAAATAACCTTCGGATAAAACTGACCCAGACTATCATTAAACATCCCCATATCTAAACTAGGCTTCCATGAAAGAGAGTCAATCCATCCTAAGAGCGGTGTGTTATCCGAAGTAGAAACAAGATTTCCAAATTTAACTTTAACTAGTGGATTTTTTGATATAACTTTGTATTGGTCTTCTTTAGTGTTCATATAACTAGGGTACAACATTTGAGACAAAATATTACACTTTTCAAGATTTTTCTTAGCCTCTTCAGAATCTGCGGCTGGCAAATCCCAAGCCAGTGATATTGTTCTTTTCGTTGAGCTAAATGTAGCAATCGGGTCTAGTCTACCATAAACTTCCTCAGTACTCCAACTGCTCGCAAATGTTTGCCCTATGTCTGTTAAAAAGGCTCTAAAAAAAACTTGTTTTTCTTCTATGGCACTTTCTATTTTTAATTGTTGCTGTTCATTATCTAAAACATTGTATGATAAAGGCATAATCTCTCCTCACTAACCGTATTGTACATTTTGTCCAACCATAACTTTTACCGCTTCTCCACGCATTAATTTTGCTGTTGCGTCTCCGTCAAGTTTGACAACCATCTCTTGTCCTTGCTTGCCTAGGTCTCCGATGGCTTTACCAAGCCCAATAACAGCAGCACCAATAACACCAGCAGCACCAGTCTCTGCCGAAGTTCCTGTGGTCATAACGGCCAAGTTAGTCAACATAGGCTTAACACTATCACTTTTACTGTCCAGATTGTTAACGAATGTTGACATAGCAGCAAACCCAGTCTCTACTTTAGCACCATCAAATTCAGCTAGCCCAGTAGCGAGAGCCGATACAGACTGTAGTATTTCTTTTGGCAGGAATGCCAAAGCGACACCAAGAGCAGCAATACTAAGAGCTAACGCCCCTACTCCTAGGGCCATTATACCCATCGCCATTGAAAATGGCTTGGCTAGTAACATAAAACCAACCATTGAAAGGTAAATTATGCCCATTAGTCCAGCGAGTGCTCCTATGCCGTTTTCTGATATTAATCCGCTTATCCCCCCTATTATGCCAATAATTGCGTCTCCAACAGCCCTAATGCCCGGTTCAGCTAGTGATAGAGCGTAAGCGAATCCTATGGCTGCCAGAACTAAGACTGCTAAAAGCGCAGCTAATATGCCAATTCCTTTTAGAACGGCTGGGTTTCCAATTGCTTTAAGACCAGAACTTAATCCCTTCATTAACGCGGTGAACCCTGCTTGAACGCCCGTTGCCAAACTTTTCATTCCCTTTGAAACTGATTTTGATAAATTATTGATAGCCTTTCTGGCCCCTTTTGACATTTTGTTCATGCCTTCGCCTACTTTATCACCAGTTTTTTCAACAGTACCCCCTAAGAATGAAAATGACACACCAAGATTGCTAAGACTGGAAGCAACGTTTAAAATAAGAATGAATAGCCCTCCAAAAGCAAATACTAATGTTCCAATTAATAACGCAGCAAAAGATAAGATACCTGTAATTACGATAAAACCTTTAAATAATTCTCTATTTTCCTGAATAAGTTCGTGAATCTTCGTTATAAAATCACTAACTGGGTCGATTATACCCTCAAAGGTTATCATGAATTCAGTAAAAAGCATTTTTAGTTTTGTTACAATCGGAGTTGCTTTTCTCATGGCATCTTCTAGTTTTCTTTGTGCATCTTCTGCTAATTGATTTTCCTCTGCAAATTTAGCATATTGCCCTGCGTTCATCCCAAATATTTTTTGTGCCTCATTCATGTCAGAAATTCCAGCAGCCGCAGCAATCGCTTGTTGTTCAAATTTGTTTAAATCCTTAAAAGCTGTGCCTTGCGCTTGTACTGTTTGGATTAGAGTCTCGATTCTTTTGTCTTCTGTCATCATTAGCATAGAACTGGCGTTTAACTGTGTTCCCATAAGGGCGTTTAATTTACCAACCGTGCTGGCGGCACCCTCGAAAGTATCAAAGCCTTTAGCTAAGTTCAGAAGCGTTCCAACTTCAACTCCTGCGGCTTGTGCTGCTGAAGCAAGTCCGTGAAATACTTCTACTGATTTATCGCCATAAACAGATAGTACCTTTAGAGAGGCATTAAATTCTTTTGTGAACTTACCAACGTTCATCCCAACTGTTCTTGCCATCATAGCGACTTTAACACCCATTTTCGCTGCCTCAGCACCTGACATTCCGACATTTTTTGCAAAAAATGCCATTGTTTCACCACTTGTACCGGCATCAACCCCAAGTTTTTGCAATTGTGCTGCTGATCCGGCCATTGCCATTCTAGATGCATGACTCTCCGCGTTAAATCCAATAAAACTTGTTGTTAACCCCTGATAGGCTCTTGCAGTATCCTCTGCTGAAATACCGTTTATGCGATTTTGCTCACTTAGTTTAATAAACATGCCGGTTTGTCGCTGCCCGTCACCTGTTAAAGCTGCGGTAGCCGAGGAAACCTGATCAATCGCTTTGGAAAATTCTATAAAGTTATTATATAACTTTGAAACTACTGCTGATAGAATGTTTTGGATTTTAAAGGTCTCTGTTATTTCTTCCATTAAGCCCTTAAGCCCACCTTCTGTTCTAGCCATGTTACCAATCTCTGAAATCATTCCAAATCCTGATTTTTTATACTGATTTCTGTCAAAGCCCACAACACTTTTACTTACTGAGCTTATTAAGCTTTGGGCTTCTTGTTTTTGCGTTCTATAATTTTTGTTGGCTAGTCTTTCCTCTTCTTCGTGAGCTTTTTCTAGCACTTTAAGCTCATCATCGGTCATTTTGATTTTGCCTTTTAGAACCTCTTTTATTTTTTTCTTTTTAAATTCTGCATCTTCAGCATATCTTTTTTTATCTTCATCACTAAGTCGAGCTAAAATATTTGCTTCAACTTCTGAGCCTTTTTTCATAGCTAGTTGTTGCTGTTCTAAAACTTTTTTATACTGTTCTGCCCTCATCTGTCTTACTTTGGCCGAATCGCCAAAATGTTGAGCTAGTCTGACTTGTGATGCATAATATTCTGCATCTGCTGCTATGTTTCCTTGTTTGATATCAGCTAACGTTTGTTCCCCAAGTTTCATGTCTGCTAGTGCTTGTGCACCAGCAGCAATTTTACTGTTTATCTCATCTCTGGCTTTGGCCTCTCTTTCTAAAAGCTCTATTTTTTCTCTTAGAGCCTTGTTTTCTTCTTCTGGTGTCATTGCCATTACTAAACCCTCATCAACATAAATAGTTTAAATAAAAAAATGCCCTCTTTCGAGGGCTTATCTATCTTTTTCTCATCGCTTTATCCATCTGCTTTTTTTCTTCTTTGAATTGCTTTTGCAACCTTTCAGTAAACCAATTTCTGAGCCCAATCGGGAGGTTATACATCTCGATAAAAGACCATCCGCCAAAGTGTTTTAGAACAAAAAACTGCTCATAAACAGATTCCATATATTTATCGTTCAGGCCAAAAAAAGTCCGCCCCGAAGGGCACCTCCATCCCTTCTTCGTGTCCACACGAAGGGCATGTGTATTCATTTGTAACCTTGACATCGGGATTTGCTAATTTGTAACAAGTTCTTATATGAGTGGAGTCTAGAGTCGGCATATTATCAACGTATTTATTGATAATACTAGGGTCATTATGCCCCTCAATGCTAACAATGATCTTTTTCATTTGGTCTGTCATAACAGACTCTTGCAATTTATGCTTCTTTTTGCTTTGCTGTTGCTTTGCAAGCCATGTTTCGTCTTTGCCGGTCATTAGTCTAAACTTTATTTTAAATTTAGAGTAAGGCATTATGGTTTCAAAGAGACCATCACCAGCTACGGTAACATTAAACTGCTCGGCTGCTTCAGATTCGTGAACCTTTTGATCCAAAAGATCAAACGCAAATCTTGAAGACTCGCCACATGCAGGGCACTGCACTCTTGTTTCATATTCTGCGCCGTATCCAGAAATTCTCGATGCGATAAGAATTGCATTTCGGTCTCCGACAAATAAAGACTCCGGATCTACTCGCTTGTCAATAATGATGTTTTCCATAAATCTCTTTAAGACAAGGCCTTTTTTGATAAGGCTTTGCGATGTTAGAATATCTTCATCTTTTGCCGTCATATATCTAATTTCAATCGTATCTTTATTGTGCAGCGGATGATTAGCAGGGTATCCCATACCTTTTGACGGTAAGTCTACTATTTCTGTTGGTGCTGCAAAATTTAACGGATCAAATTTTGTTTGTTCTGCCTGTTGTTGAATTGGAGCATCGGCAGGAGGTGCTCCCGTTCTATCTAAATTATTTCTTGACAAATTTCACCTCTTTTTATTATTTTAGTTCTGCCCAATCATAGGCAATTGTTAATTGTAATTCTACTAAGCCATCATCATCATATGATAAATCACCAAAAGTAACTGATTTTATCATGAAGTTGTTAAGGCTCCATTCTTCTATGGTTTCACCATCTGCGTTGACCTGCTCGATCAACAGCTTACCAGAAGATTCAATTTTTTTAACTCCAGCGGCTGTTCCTTTTGTTGGAAACACATAGCCAATCTTTTCAAGCTGATCGTAATACTTTTTGGTCTTTTTACCAACATCAACAACTGTTAGTGTTACATCATTCCAAGACACAATGCCGGGATACTCTAAACTATAGTTAATTGCTGTATATTTATTTGAACTAACTTCAAAACTTGGCTTTGAAACTGATTTAGCCCACCAAACAACATCGTCAAGTAATGTAACTTTAAAACGATATTTTCGTGTGGGCTCTAATTCGCTACTACTCCAAAATGCCATTTATACCTCTAGGTTGGTTTGTACGGTCCGGGAGATTGTGGAGAAGGAATGGTTGGTTTCGTATCACTTTCTTTAAATTGCTTCACTTCCAAACCGCTCTTTTGACCAGTGGTACAAATTGCCCAGTCATATCTAATTGACATCTCAACAGTTCTAAGACCGTCATCTTCATATGATAAATCACCGTACTTAGCTGATTTAATAAAAGGGTTTTTAACTTTCCATTCTTCAATCGTCTCTCCCTCTGCATTTACAACTTCAATAGCAAGCTCTCTAAAGCCCGTCTTGTTGGCCAATCGTTTGGAAATGGTTCTTTTTGTATTGGCACCATCTTTTGATGCCGGTACATTATAACCAGAATCAATCAATAGTTTATTAGTTAATTGAACAGCATCAGGAGAAATAGGATCAACTAATGTCATTGTAATTTCAGACCAGCTAACACGTCCGGGATAATAATATTTATTATCAAAGAAATTGTGCTCAACCTCTGATACATCATAAGATGGTACTGTTACAGACTTCGCCCACCATAGAACGTTATCTGCGCCAAAACCGGCTAGCGCTATTTTAAATCTATAATTTCTCTTTGGTTCGGTATCACCACTACTCCAAAATGCCATTTTAATTTTCTCCTATAAATCTTTATTAATTAGTTGGCTACTATTAAAATTCGATGCCTGATCTTGTAATAACAAAATCAATTGCAATAAATTCAATTGCTCTAGCAGGCTTGACAAATATCTTAGCATATAGAATGTTTTGATCAATTAAGTCTGCTGTTGTTGTTGTTTCATCTAAAACTAATTCATATTCAACAATTCCCAATCTTGACTGTGCATCAGCCAAAATTAAATCAGCATCAGCCCTAAATCTTTGCCAAGTTGCTTTAACATTCTGATCGAAGAGAACAGTTTCAGCAACACGACCAACGCGCTTCTTCAAGAAAATCATTAGACGACGAACATTTACTCGGTCAAGAGCAGATCTTGCTTGCTGTAAAGTTTTCTGTCCAAAGATAACTGTTTCACCA
>Ga0209348_1000125_pt1 | contig 47853 bp, 41 predicted proteins | sample ETNvirenome_2_30_FD_184065 | JGI IMG/M metagenome (GOLD analysis project Ga0209348, IMG submission 184065) | Marine viral communities from the Pacific Ocean - ETNP_2_30 (SPAdes) (version 2) | ecosystem: Environmental > Aquatic > Marine > Oceanic | place: Pacific Ocean | collected 2013-06-22 | reverse complement strand
AAGTAGGCATTAAGCACGGCTCAATGACCACTATTCACGATATTACCAATACCCAAACTATTATTGATGCGCCACATAAAGACTTACGTCGTGCTCGTTCGTGCGGGACAAGTTTAATACCTACCACAACTGGTAGTGCAACAGCTATTACGCATATATTCCCTGAGCTAAAAGGTAAGTTAAATGGCCATGCTGTGCGCGTACCTTTAACTAACGCATCGATTACTGACTGTGTATTTGAGCTTGAGCGTGGTGTAACTGCCGCTGAGGTGAATGAATGGTTTGCTCAAGCGTCTAAAAACGAGCTTGCTGGTGTATTAGGCTACGAAGAAAAACCGCTGGTATCGATTGATTACAAAACCGATCCACGCAGTAGCATTATTGATGCGCTTTCTACCATGGTTATTAATAATACCCAGCTTAAATTATACGCTTGGTACGATAACGAATGGGGCTACGCTAATCGTACTGCCGAGCTTATGCTTAAAGTTGCTAAAAGTGACTTGGTTTAACCATTAATTAAAGGTTTTAAGGGCGTTAACCATGTTTGAGCAACTCGCTAATTTACCTACAGCAATAAAACAGTATTTAATAGTTACCGGTAATTACTGGGCATTTACCTTAACCGATGGCGCACTACGTATGCTGGTGGTGCTGCATTTTCATCAGTTAGGGTATGGTGCGCTGGCCATTGCCATGCTGTTTTTGTTTTACGAAATTTTTGGTGTGATCACCAATTTAGTGGGCGGTTGGCTAGGGGCTCATTTAGGCCTTAATAAAACCATGAACTTTGGCTTGGCGCTGCAAATAATGGCGCTTGCCATGTTATGTGCGCCAAGTGAATGGCTTACAGTGGCTTATGTTATGGCGGCGCAAGCGCTTAGCGGCATAGCAAAAGATTTAAATAAAATGAGCGCCAAAAGCGCCATTAAACACTTAGTGCCCGAGGGAGAAAGCGGCCAAGGCCAGCTCTATAAATGGGTGGCTATTTTAACGGGCTCAAAAAATGCGTTAAAAGGGGTCGGCTTCTTTTTAGGTGGTTTACTCCTTACGGTACTGGGTTTTGTAGGTGCTTTAAAAGCCCTAATTATACTACTTACTATTGCGTGGATTATTAGCGTTGTATTTTTAAAAGGCGACATGGGCAAGGCTAAAAATAAGCCTAAGTTTAAAGAGCTACTTTCTAAATCCCGTGCAATAAATTTATTAAGTGCAGCACGATTATGCTTGTTTGCCGCGCGTGATGTATGGTTTGTAGTGGCTTTACCTATTTATTTAGCCCAGCAGTTTAACTGGAACTTTTGGTGGGTAAGTGGCTTTATGGCACTTTGGGTAATTGGCTACGGTGGTGTGCAATCACAAGCGCCGCGTATTACCGGCACCAGTAACTCAAACGTTGATACCGTTAAACATGCCTATTTATGGGTGTTGCTGCTAAGTGGTGTAACAGCACTATTAGCACTTTTTATGCAACTTGATGTGGCCGTGCATGCCACGCTGATTATAGGTTTGCTTATTTTTGGCGGTGTATTTGCCGTTAATTCATCTGTGCATAGTTACCTAATTGTCAGCTTTGCTAAAAGCGATGGTGTATCGCTTGATGTTGGCTTTTATTATATGGCCAATGCCATGGGGCGTTTACTGGGCACGGTGCTTTCGGGGTGGGTGTTTCAGGTTTATGGCTTTGTAGCGTGTTTGTGGGTGAGCGTTGCTTTACTCATAGGTGCCACGATAACCACTGCTATTTTGGCCAAGCGTTAGGCCTAATTGTTCAAAAAACTTAAATTATTTTATGTTATTGATGGCTTGATGCAGTTTGTATATTAAACTGTAGGGGTGTTTTAACAAAAGGTAATTTAAGTGCGAGAACTCACGTTAGCAAAAAAGTTATTATGGATAACTGTAGGGAGTACATTTTTAACAGTATTAGTACTTTCTGGGGTTTTATGGTGGCAAATGTCATCAAACAGCGAGGCGCTCGCTAAAGAGTCTGAAGATTATATCGTGGCCGAAGTTGAGCAAAAGCTTAACGCAAACGCGGCTGCTTACGGCGAAAAAATTGCCGGATTTATCAACGAAGCTTACCGAATTCCAAACTCATTAGCTGCATTACTTGGTGATGCGGCTAATACTCAAACATTAAACCGCGACACGGTAGTGAGCATTAACCGCTCTATACTTGAAAAAAATCGGTTTTTATCGTCAATTTATTCGCAGTTTGAAGCCAATGCCTTTGATGGGCAAGACGCGCAATTTAAGCAAGGATATAAACACTCAGTTAATGGCGATGGCACGTTAGAAGTATATATAACGCGTGACCAAAACGGCATTATTGAGCAGCAAAAAGTAGCTAACGCTGCCGATAAATACCTGACCTCGTTAAACGAATTTGGTATTCGTGAAGCGCATTGGTATTTATGCGCAAAAGATACACTTAAGCCCTGTATTATGGAACCTTACCTTTACGAAATACCTTCTGGCGATTCGGTTATGCTTACCTCTTTAACCGTACCTATTACTAAATCGGGCCGCTTTATTGGTTTAGCAGGCGTTGATTTAACGCTCCCTACGTTTCAGGGCTTAACCGAAAAACTTTCGAGCGAACTTTATAACGGCCAAGCAAAAGTAACACTTTTAAGTGATATAGGTTTAATTGTAGGCAGCAGTCACTACAAATCAAAATTAGGCCGCCCATTTAAAGAAGCGGTTAGTAGTAACACTTACAGTGAGCTGGTTAAATTTAAAGGGCAACATGGCCTTTTTAAAACACCTAGCGAGTATTTAGTTAACTACCCAATTAATATTAAGCTGGCTAACACTCAGTGGAGCCTACTTATTGAAGTGCCAAGTAATTTAGCGCTAGAGGGGCCTAATGCCTTAGCTAAAAACATGAGTGACTCGGCCAATCAGCTCGGTGTTGTTATTTTAATAACCGGTGCTGTTATTGCTTTAATTGCTTTTATTATTATGAAAGTAGTAGTAGGCACTGTGGTTGCACCCCTTGAGCAAATTCAACAACGTGTAGATAACCTTGCCAGCTCAGAAGGTGACTTAACTCATACGCTCCATGTAGATACCCACGCAGAGCTGATTGCGCTTGCGGGTGGTTTTAATGCCTTTTTAGCTAAGCTACGTGGCTTAATTGCAGAGCTTAAAGATGTATCGTCGCAAACAAAACAGCAAGGCGAAATAGCACAGCATATTGCTATTGATACAAAACATAATGTGCAATCGCAGTTTCAAGAAATTGAAAGTGTAGTGACCGCTATGAACGAAATGAGCGCCACCGCACTTGAAGTTGCCAGAGCCTCTGAGCAATCTGCTCAACAAGCGGATGAAATAAATGGTTTAGTGGTTAGCAGTGAGTCGAGCTTGTCATCGGCTATGAGCCAAGTGAAAACCATGTCTGAAGAAATAAAAGAAGCCAACCAAGCGGTTGAAAAAGTGGCTTCGCGTAGTAAAGATATTACGCAAATTTTAGATGTGATAAGAACCATTTCAGAGCAAACCAACTTACTTGCACTTAATGCCGCCATTGAGGCAGCACGCGCTGGCGAGCACGGCAGAGGCTTTGCCGTAGTTGCCGATGAAGTACGTGCACTGGCGTCTAAAACACGCTCATCTACCGATGATATTAGCCAACTTATAGATAGCTTATTGTTAGAAGTAGGTAATGCATCAACCGTAATTGAAAAAGGCGTAGTACGCGCGCAAAGCGCAGTAGACGAAACTTCGGTGGCGTTTGACGCGCTGCACAGTGTGGTAGTAAAAGTAGATGAAATTACTAATCAAATTACCCACATTGCCACCGCCGCCGAAGAGCAAAGCTTAGTAACTGAAGAGATAAATCGTAACCTTACGCTTATTTCTGATGCTGCATCGCAACTGGCTGATTTATCGACTCAGGCGGGCGATAGTAGCGAAGCGCTTAATGCACTGGTAGCGCAGCAAGATAGCGAGCTTAATAAACTTAAAACGTAAGTAAAGCTCAACCCTAGCAAATATAAAAAGCGGCTAATTCACACGAATTAGCCGCTTTTTTTAGTTGAGACTTTTTAGAAGTTAGTAATGCGAAACGTTATAGTTTTTTGATCAAGGAAAACATTTGGTTGATCATCGGCTGCGCTAATTGCTCAACCCCTGGGCGGTTAAAATAGCCACGCAGCCCAGTAAATTGCACCTGAAAAAACTGCGCGTATTCAAGCGCGGTAAGGTTGCTGCTTAGCTCATTATTTTTAATGGCTTGAGCAAACAAGGTGGTTAAGTAGGCTTCAAACTTTGCTGATAGATCTAGGCTTAGCTCGTATAACGAGGCGTCTTTTTCTGCAAATTCGCTGTTTGCTTTTACCAACATACAAATAGCACTTGGGCTACAGTCTTTGGTTTTAATAATTACGTTTTCTACAAACGCACGCAAACCACCTAAAACAGAGTCAGAACTTGCTAAAAACCCATCAATTTGGCTTTTCATTTGTACTGTGTAGTCTTTTAAAGACTCGCTGTATAGGCCTTCTTTAGAGCCAAACGCCGCATATATACTGCCTGGGCGCATGTTAATGGCTTCTTGTAAATCGCGGGTTGAGGTGGCGTTAAACCCCTTTTCCCAAAACAATTGGCTTGCAACGCGAATTACATTATCGCGCTCAAATTTAACTTTGTTTGCCATTTTAATCTCAACTATTTTGAACGTATGCTCAATTTTAACTTGAACGGTCGCTCAAAATCAAATAGTATGTGTCTCGAAGTTACTTAACCTGACACTAGGTTACTCAAACACATTAATTTATTGGAGCAGAACATGGCAGAATTTACGTTATATACTCAAGACAACGCACCAGAAGAATCAAAATCGCTTATGGCTGATTCAGTAGCAGCATTTGGCATGTTGCCTAACCTTCACGCCGTAATGGCCGAAGCGCCTACGCTACTTAAAGGTTACCAAGTACTGCACGAGTTATTTCAAAACACCTCGTTTAACGCAGAAGAGCTAACTGTGGTATGGCAAACAATTAATGTTGAGCACGAGTGCCATTACTGTGTACCAGCACACAGCGCAATTGCCGCTTCAATGAATGTAGACCAAGATATTGTTGATGCCCTAGTAAACAAAACACCACTTGCAGATGCAAAACTTGAAACACTACGTGAAACCACACTTGCAATGACACGCGATCGCGGCGTAATTAGCGATCAGCAAATTGAAAAGTTTTTTGCAGCAGGTTACGGTAAACAGCAACTACTAGAAATTGTTGTAGGCTTATCGCAAAAAGTAATGAGCAACTACACTAACCACCTTGCTGATACACCAGTTGACGAACCATTTAAAAAGTTTGCTAAATAATAGCGGTTTTATAAATAACAAAGGCAGCTTAGGCTGCCTTTTTGTGTTTTAAGCGAATGGCCATTATTTAAATTTAACGGCTTTAGTGCTGCGTGTATAAGTACGCTGCTCGGGCTTAGTCCACTCACCCTTTTTTAAATAAGAAGTTGAAACTACAAACGTATCGTTTTTTAGTTCGCTGATCGAGCGCACTTTAGTAATACCTTCTTTACTGCCTGTTACCTCTTCATACGCTACAAATTGGGTAGGACTGAGCACTTTCATGGTGCCTTTTGTGTAAAAACCTGCGGTAGTAAAATAGTAAAACACCAATGACTCTTTTTTACTGTCGTAAAAAATCATTGATTCCCCTCCATACTCACCTTCATTAATAGAGTGCTTGGTATGTATAGCTTTACCATTTAATGCGCGCTCCCAGTGGCCAACATCTTGTACAGGTTTTGCACCTTTAGGTACGTCAAAATCGGCCTGCCATGTACCTAAATAAGGTTTAAATACAGCGAGTTCTTTATCAAGGTTACTTGGGGTATCAGCGGCGTAGCTATTAAAGGCGTATAAGCATAATACTAAAAATAGGGCTTTAAAGTATGTCATAATTTGGCTCTTATTATTTTGGTTTAACTCTTTTTAGTATAGGCGATCATGAATTGATAAAGAAAACATTAATCACCTTCTCACTGCTTTTTTTGGTCGCAGTATGGCAAGCTCATTGGCTTTATAATATGAGCATTTATATACCAAGCTACTTTACAGGTTTAAGCTTTTTTACTTTTATAATGTACGCATGGGATAAACGACAAGCTAAACTATCAGCGCATAAAAAAGTAAACCGCACACCCGAGCGCACGCTTCAGTTACTGTCGTTACTAGGCGGTTGGCCCGGCGCACTCATTGCACAGCAATGGCTTAGGCATAAATCGCAAAAACGTCGTTTTATAGTGGTGTTATGGCTGTGTATTGTTGGGAATGTGAGTGTAATAGGGGCTATTACATTTTTTGCAGTAAACATGAGAGTTATGCCTTTAAATTAATGTGTATTTAAAGGCATAAATACAATTTTACACGGTGTTTAGTTTGCAGCTTCAGTTTTGGCTACTTCATCTAACTCTACTGTAAGTATGGTTTTTTTATCAACCACAACCCACTTACGATAAGTTTGGTAACCTGGTTTGCTTACCTCAACATCGTATTCACCTTCTTTTAGTTCGATCGCGTCTTGGTATACCGGTTTGATATTCATAATACGTACGCGAGCGTCATTAGGGTTAGTAATTACGGTAAGTGAGATTGGAGCAACCACTTCGGCTACTTCAGCCTGAACATCGGCAACATTGTCTTCAACTTTTTGTTCAGTTTCATTCATATTTGAAGTGTTTGCACAGCCACTTAAGATGAGTAATGCTGCAAGTGCGGTTATTTTTTTCATTGGTACTCCATAAATCATTATAGTAATTAAAATTGCGAAATATCATGGAGGAGTACAAGCGTTAGCTTAACTCGTCGTCCTTGACTTTCGTCGGTAAAACTAAGTGTTCATCAACTTTTAAAGTGTATTGTAAAAGCAAAGCCACAATCGCTTTGCTTTACTGTTTATAAGTTACAATAAAACATTATCAAGTGATTGAGTAATGGCTTCACTTCGCTCTACTAGTTGTTCAGCAGTACGATACATTTTTCTCTTCATTAAGGTATTCGCCATTGTAATGTATCGTTTAGATAACTCTTGCTTTAAAGAAACCAAAAGCGAAAAGTCTGATGGTAAATCCACTGACTCCACGTTAATCTGCTCTTCAAATTCTAATAGTTCTTTGTATTGTTCAATGCCTTCCAGCTTTTCTGTGTAGCGATTAAAGCGTGGCTGATAAAATACAACAGCATCTGCAGTTGGAAATTGTGCTTGCTGGCCTTTATTTACTTTTTCCTGATACAAGGTGAGAGCATCGATTGCCGACTCTCTTTTGAGCAGCTCAGCAAATTGCAGCTCTTCTTTTTGCGTATTAGTAAAGATGGCTTTCCCTACGTTTAATAACGCTTTTTGTGCAATAACGTCGTCTTCTTGTATAGCTTTGTCGAGCGCTAGCTTGTAGTTATCAAAGTGAATTTGTGAAGGCTGATAGACGTACGTGTCATCGACCTGTTTTAAATCGATAATTAACTGAGGAATACTATTGTTATCAACTTCGTTATAACGAGATTGCTCTAAAAGTAAATTAATTCGCGATGTAATATCAAAAATAATAGATTGTCTTTCTCTTAAAATGCTTTCCAGTTGCACAGAAAGCTTTTCTGAATCTGGGTAGTATTCAAGTGCCTGAGTGTATACATCTATTGTTTCATCGAAGTTTTTAAACTTATCACCACTATTATTTAGCTGATTAGCCATACCATCAAAGCTTTGCAAAACACTCTCTTGATTTACACGCAATAAGCCTTGCTTTAAAACTTCGTATTGCGGCGGTATTTCAGAAAGCTTATCGAGTATGCTTGGGCCATTCCACGACATCCACGTTTTTACTTGCTGATTTATCGCCTGAGCATTGTCTAATTTTGCTTCGAGCTGTTTTACATTGTTATCGTTAGATAAGTAATATTGCCCTGCTAATACTGTAGCAATCACTAAGCTTGCTACTAGTGCGATAGCTGGTTTGTAATTATGGTTTAATTTAGCAGTAATGGGGTCGAGTGAACTTAATCTATCAGAAGCGTTTAATGCAATTGCTTTATTTAAGCTACCCCACAACCATAATGGGCAGTTACTAGGGCGTTTGGCCGTGGCATCTTTTGCTAGCTTATCGGCTGCTACGCGGTTAAATGGATGTTTGCTGCTTAATAGTTCAAGGGCTATACATGCGTAAGAAAATACATCATCTTTAACTGATGCTTCTGCACCTTTAAGTTGCTCCGGGCTTGCATAGGTGGGGGTGTAACCACCTACAACTGCGGCATTTTGTTGGTTTTGAACAGCATAGGCATCTTCAATGGTTTTATGTTTCGCAATACCAAAATCAAGTACTTTTAAGTTGCCGTTAGAATCAAAAATAATATTCGATGGCTTTAAATCATTGTGGATAACACCGCGTGCATGCGCGTAAATCAGTGCATCAGCTAACTGCTCTAAAATCACTTTGGCTTTTTTAAACACCATGCCAGTGGGTTTATTTCTTTTTATTATTTGCTCAAGTGTTTCGCCTTCAACAAGCTCCATTGTTACATAGTGAAGATCGCCATCTGAACCTGCTGAATAGACTTTAACTATATTAGGGTGAGCTAACTGTTGTGTTTTAGTGGTTTCATCTTTTAGGAGAGTGATGGCCTCTTCTGAGTGTGAAAACTCTTCGAGTAACACCTTTATCGCCACAAACACTTCAGGGCGGCTTGGGCTTTCTAAAAATAAATCCCTTGCGCGATAGATATAACACATACCGCCTTGGCCAATTAATTCTTCAACCAAGTAACGAGCAGATATTTTTTTGCCAATTAGATTGAGCTTATTTTTAGCTTGGGGTTTTTTGAGATTTGAATCAAGCGACGCTATCTGAGTTTTATCGTTAGAATTATTGATACCGCTCATTATAAATCCTTTTATTGTGTATATATAAATAATTGCAAAGGTGAATTTTTATCGTTTTTATCAATTCTCCCTTTGATAACGGCAGTATTTTTACAAAAAAAGATTACTTTAGCAATCTTTCTAGCGTAGAAGTTTCATACAAAATTAATTATGTCGCCTGTTTTAACTCACTTAAAATTTGTTTTTATTTTTAAACTTAAAAAATAACGTGCTTAAAAGGGCTGTAAAAGGCGTAAAAGGTACATTCATCGGTAATTTTTCACTTTATTTTGTTTGGGATTAAGTTTGTTGCAGTGTGCTGAAAAAGGAACATTCAAACGGTAATTTAATTATTGGATTTCATGTTTTTAGGTTTATTAAATTTATCATTGTCTTCAAAATTAAATATATGTGTATATTTTTATATATTAATTTCAATGTTGACAATAGTTTCGCTTCTACTTTATCCTAATAAAAATGTAGATTTATGGGACTAACTTATCAAATGGAACTGATACTAAATATAACTAGTTATCATAGACTCTCGCCTGAAATTGAAGCTTCTAAAACAACTAAACACTCTCTTATTTTTGGCCGCTCGGAAGCGTGCGATTGGCACTTGCCTGATCCTGAAAAAATAATTTCTAGCCGACACGGCCGTATTGAAAAAGAAGGCGATTCGTTTTACTTATACGATACCTCTACTAACGGAACGTTTGTTAATTTTGGCGTGTCTGCGCTTGGTCAAGGTAATAAACACCGTTTAGCGCACAGTGATGTGATTACTGTGGGGGACTTTCAAATTGAAGTCGAGTTAGCTGATTCTCAATCTACGACAGCATACACTGAAGCACGCCCAAGTACGGATGACTTTGCACCAAGAAATAGTGCCCCGGCACCTGAAATAGATAATTTTTCTTCAAGTAACTTATTTTTAAATGAATCTATTTTAGATGAGTCAATGCCTGCTGTTTCAATGAAAGAAGAAAACATGGCACAGCCTGATAATCAAATTCCTGAAAATTGGGATGAATTATCACATTTAATGAACCCTGATGTGTCAGTCTCACCGCAAAACCATTTTGATGATGTTGCAGTGGCAGAACAACCCGTTAAAGTTGAGCCACAAAAAACACCAGAACCCGTTAAGCAGCCAGTAAAACAAGCGCAATCACACGCTAGTACCGCAAGCGCTAATTCCGCTTTATCTGAGGCGTTTTTAAAAGGTTTAGGTGTTAAAACTGAGCTTCAAAATGCCCTCAATACACCAGAGTTGTGGTTTGAAATGGGGCAAAGTTTAAATTTATTATTAAACGAGCTGATGGAGTCATTAAGACAACGAGCATTGGTAAAAAATCAATTACGTTTGAATCAAACCATGTTTCAAACAAAGCAAAATAACCCTATAAAATTTTCTGCTGATATTGATGATGTTATTCAGAATTTATTCATAAGAAATAGTGCAAGCTTCCTGTCGTCTCGTGAATCGATTAAAGAAAGTTTTACTGATACACGAAGACATGAACATGCTTTATTAGCAGGAGCTGATGGTGTACTTAAAGGGATTTTAGAGCAGGTTTCTCCCCAGCAGATCACCCAGCAAGTAAATGAAAACTCTAATGTATTAAAGATTATTCCAGGCCAGTCAGAAGCAAAATGTTGGAAGATATACCAAAGCCTTCATGAAGAGCTAGCGCATGATGTTAATGCTAAAGGCGCTATGGCGTTATCTGACGATTTTTTAAAGGCTTACAATGATAAAACTCAAGAAACGTTTTAGGAAGGAAAGTAAATAATGTCTAAACTTAAGCTCTTTTTTATGAGCATTAGCCTACTCTTTTTGACGGTTGGGTGTACCACCGTAAATAAAATAGTGCCGCCTTCAACTGATTTAATTATTAATGTTGCTAAAGATGTAAATCCAGACACATCAGAGAGACCGTCGCCAGTTGTTATGAAAATATTTGAACTTAGTTCACGAACTATTTTTGATACGCAGGACTTTTTTAGCTTATACGAAACGCCTGAAAAGCTACTGGGTCCAGATTTACTTAAAAAAGATGAGTTAGAGCTACAACCAAACTCAGTACAAAAATACAAAATGAGCCTTAACAGAAATACCCGTTATGTGGGTGTTGTTGTGGCCTATAGAGATATCGACCAAGCAAGGTGGAGAGCTGTTATTGAGGTTGACCCAACAGGCTATGACGATATAGATGTAAATGTTGAAGCAATTGCTACATACATGAGAGAGCGATAAAAAGGATTTGTAAAATGGGTGATAACACTCGTGTTGCGTGGACTGAAGGGATGTTCTTAAGGCCGCAACATTTTCAACAATCAGATAAGCATTTTTCTAACTTAATAAATCAATTATGCAAAGGGAATTTATCTGATCCGTGGGGCATACTTGATATAAGTATAGACACACAATTATTGAGCTCAGGGCAGTTTGCTCTTGAGTCTTTAAGTGCTATCACGCCTGATTTACTCCCAATTGAAATGCCGCAATCAACCCCTTTACCTGAGCCATTAGTGGTTAATAAAGACGTGTATGATGAGGTGGTATACCTTGCCATCCCTGCATTGAAAAGCAGTGGTATTAATATTTCAGCGCTGGATGAAAATATCGTCACGCGCTATAAGCTAAATGATCTAACAGTTAGTGATGACTCTTTGGGAGCTCAATCTCAAGAGGTAATTCAAGTTGCTAAAATCTATAGCAAACTTGTGCTTTCATCAGATGATCACGCTGGTTATATTTTGCTACCTGTGGCGCGCATTATTGAAGTAAGCAGCGAAGGCAGCATTAAGCTTGACACTAAATACATACCTGCCTCTTTAAAAGTAGGTCAATGCAAGCCGTTACTTGGTTTAGTAAGAGAAATAGGCTCTATGATAAAACAGCGCGCAGAGAGTATTTCTGTGCGTTTATGTCAAGGTTATGCAGGGAGCACCTCTGTTGCTGACTTTATCATGCTGCAAACCCTTAATAAGTACGATGCTGTTTTTGACAATCTACTTAGCGTGAATAACCTCCACCCAAATGTATTTTATACCCGTCTTATTGAGCTTGCTGGCGAGCTATCTACTTTTAGTACTGCGAATAAAAGAGTACCAAAGCTGCCTAAGTACGATCATGAAAATTTGGGCAAAGTATTTTCTGAAGTAGTTAATTTCTTATATCAATCTTTAAGTCATGTTATTGAACAAACTGCGACAGAAATTAAATTAGAGCAAAGCAAGTTTGGTATTTCGTTTGGCGCACTAAAAGATAAATCTGTACTTAACTCGGCACAATTTGTTTTAGCAATCAAAGCAAGTGTACCGCACGAAGAGCTGCGCAAAATACTGCCCTCACAAATTAAGATCGGTAGTGTAGAAACCATACGTGACTTAGTTAATAACCAAATTCCTGGTATTACCATTAGTAACTTACCAACGGCACCGCGCCAAATCCCATACCATGCAGGTTTTCATTACTTTGAGTTAAACAAGCAGGGTGAACATTGGGAAAAACTTCGTTCAAGTGGTGGTATCGCTATCCACTTATCGGGCAATTACCCAGAGCTACAAATAAGCCTTTGGGCAATTAGAACCTAACTTTTAAAGGAAGAGTTTCAATGGACGAAACCATTATAAAACCTCGCCCTGGTAGACTAGGGCGTGACACTTCAAACACTCCTAATGTAGATAACGATGCTGATAAAACAGTGATGTCTGTTGAGCCTGTTGCCAGCAGTGTTGCTAATACGTCTAAAGTTTCAATTTTTAAAAATCCACTTTTAGAAGCGGCAACAGATTGCTTTTCAATTGTAATTTCGATTAGCCAAGCTAAAGAGATGACAAATATTGCTGCTTTAAAGCATCGCTGTGTTGAGGCTGTAAAGCGCTTTGAAGTTGAAGTGCGTAACCAGGGGCTTTCTAAAGATGTCATTACCAACTCGCGTTATTGCTTGTGCGCGATTTTAGATGAATCAGTTTTAAATTCTAAATGGAGCTCAATGGAGTGGGCTGATGAGAGTTTACTATCGACGTTTCATAAAGAAACGTTTGGCGGTGAATACTTTTACACCCTGCTTGATAATGCACTTGCTCAACCTGAACAACACAAACAATTTATTGAGCTGCAGTACCATTGCTTAAACTTAGGCTTTAAAGGTAAATACAGGCTAGACAACGGTGGCGATACTAAAATAGAAGAATATCGCTCTCAAATGTATCACCTTTTAAATCAATTAGATGGCCCATTGAATAATAAACTTTCACCTAATTGGAAGCAGCGTGTTGCCGCTGGCGTAGAGCTTAGAAATCAAGTTCCGCTTTGGGTGATTTTTTCAGTGCTGGGCTTAGTGCTGTTAATGGTTTACTTATTTATCAATATGAAATTAAACGACGGCGTTACTTCACTTAACGATAAGCTGGCTGTTATTCATCCTATAGCGCAAAACGAAAGTGTAGATAAAAAAGATAAGCAACTATTAGTACTTGAGCAGTTACTGCAAACAGAAATTCAGATGGGGATTGTGACAGTAAAGAAAAACCTAGACCGCATAAGAATTTCAATAAACAGCGAAAGTCTATTTAATCAAGGCGATGCTAAATTATTACCGTCAATTCAACCCATTTTAGAAAAGCTAGCACTTAGTTTAGAAGGAACAAAAGGGCGTATTTTAATTACTGGGCATACCGACGATACGCCTATTCGGACTGATAAATACCCATCAAATTGGCACCTTTCTTTAGCCCGTGCAACGCAAGTTGCTAATTCTATGGCTAAAACTACAAACCTAAGTGGCCGTTTATGGCCTGAAGGTAAAGGTGCTGCAGAGCCTATCGCCAGCAATTCAGATTCAGCTTCTCGGTCACTAAACCGACGAATTGAAATCGATTTATTATTTTAATGAGGCTGACATGAGTTTTTCACACAAAATAAAAAAAATTACTTACGTACTTACTTCTAAAACAGCCATGTTAATTATCGGCTTTTTGGCGTTATCTTTACTAATTTGGTTTGGCGGTCCGCTTATTGCGATTGCTGACTTTATCCCTTTAGAGAGTGTAGCAGCACGGCTGTTAACTATTTTGTTTGTTATTTTAGTGTTTGCTATCACCAAAATTTATAGCTTAACGCAACAAAGCAAACGCGATGAGAAAATGGCCGATGAACTAATTGAAAGCGATGAGTCGAACAGTAACGAGGTGAATGAAGAGATCACCACGTTAAAAAATCGCATGAATGAAGCCATCAACTTACTCAAAGATGTAAAGCTATTTAAAGGTAAAAATATATATCAATTACCTTGGTATATTATGATTGGCCCGCCTGGTGCCGGTAAAACAACGGTTATTAATAATTCAGGATTAGACTATCCGTTAAAAGATAAGTTAGGTGTGGATTTAGTCCACGGTGTAGGTGGTACACGAAACTGTGATTGGTGGTTCACTAATAAAGCTGTACTTATCGATACCGCAGGGCGATACACTACACAAAGTAGCCACGCAAAACATGACTCACGCGCATGGGAGGGCTTTTTAGGGCTTTTACGCAAGTACCGCCCTCTACGCCCCATTAACGGTGTAATGATCAGCATGGGTATTTCTGAGCTCATGAGTCAAACTAAAACAGAGCGTAACCTACATGCCCGCGCAATTAAACAGCGCTTACAAGAGTTACAAAATCAGTTGGGTATGACTTTTCCAGTGTACGTTATTCTTTCTAAAGTTGATTTAATTGAAGGTTTTAGAGAGTTTTTTGGCGAGCTTACAGAAGAGGAATGCGAGCAAGTTTGGGGTGTTACTTTTGAGTTAGACCTAGATAAAGACACTCAAGTTGAAGCGTTTAACAAAGAGTTTCACGCATTAATTTCAAAACTGACAGAAATGCTTAATCGTAGGCTGATTAACGAGCGTAATGAAGAAATACGAGCCAAAATTTTCGAATTTCCGAGACAACTTCGTGTGCTACAAGGTGTGGGCGATGCATTTTTAAAAGAAATTTTTACCCCTAACGCTTATGAAGAACTCCCTATGTTTAGGGGCGTATATTTGACCAGTGCAACTCAAGAAGGGAAGCCAGCTAGCTTTCTAAATGACGTGAACTCAGCAGATTCTAGTTATATAAATCAATCGAAAAGCTTCTTTATCAAAAACGTTTTAGAAGGTGTAATTTTCCCTGAGCAAAACCTAGCTAGCACTAACAAACATCACGATAAGCAAAACAAATGGCTCAGAGTAGGTAGTATTTCTTTAGCCAGTATTGCGGTAATTGGTTTTTCTATTTCGTGGTACTTTAGCTTTGCATGGAATAATAATTTAATGGCTGCTACAGATGAAGCCATTGAAACTTATCAGGAGTTAGATGCCGCCTCGTTTGATAGAAGCAACTTATTAGTATTAAACGACAGACTCAATGCGCTAAGAAACTTACCAGCTAACAACCCTGCGTTAGTTGATGACGATGAATCTCAGTCAATAGGTTTTAATAAGCTTAATGAAATTAAACAGTCATCTACACAAGCCTATAACAGGTCTCTACAAACGTATTTAGAACCCTATATCGCAAATACGTTAATTAAAGAAATGGAAGCCTACCCAGAGCACCTTAGCTATTTATACGAGACGCTAAAGTGCTATTTAATGCTATTCCAACCTGAATACTTTGAAAGTGAAGATATTTCGGCTTGGTTTAATGCATACCTAGAAAGAAATCTACCGGGTGATAAAAATGCGCTAACTCGCGGCCAGTTAATGAACCACATTGCTGCCTTACTAGAGCTTGGCGTTAGTCAAACCAAAATAGATAATCAAGCAGTGCGTATAGCTAGAGCTGAATTAACTAAGTTACCAATAGCCGAAAGAGCATACCAACGCCTACAAGCTGATTTCCTTGATAGCAGCATTCCGCCGTTTAGATTAACAGACATTATTAGTTTTGAAAGTGCGCAAAAATTCACATTCAGAAACAATGGCGAGCTGACTCGAAGTATCCCTGGTTTATATACCTTTAACGGTTTTCACGGCATTTTTAATGTTGAAAAAAGTAAAATGCTTGGAAATTTGATGGCAAGCAGCTGGGTATATGGCGAGGAAGCATCGGGCACTTATGATATTTCTAAAGAAGAAATTGAAAAGAAATTAGAGCAGCGTTATTTCCAAGATTATGTCTTCTTTTGGCAATCATTTATCGACGATTTAAGCCTTAATCAGTACAGCTCACCTGCTGAGGGTGTGAATATTACTGATGTACTTGCTGGCTCAGAAGCACCGATTAAAAACATTATTATGGCTGTGCAAAAAAATGTGCAACTAACCAAATTGCCGGTGTCAGAGAATCAAAAAGCAGCGGGTAAAGTTGCCGCTAATGCCGCTGAAATTGCAATGCAAACTAAAGCTAACAGAATTAAGCGTTTTTTACCTGACGAAGCCCCTAAGTTTGACATTAAACTGCCAGGTTATCAGGTTGAAGAAGCGTTTGAAGATGTTATAAATATTGATGCTCAGCAATTAGATAACATTCAGAAAAACCTCAGAGAGCTTAATGTATATCTAACTAAGCTTGATAGAGGTGATCAGTTAAAGTCATCAATAAAAGATCAAATCAGTGGAAAAAGTAAACCAAGTTTCATTCGCCAACTTGAGTTCCAAAGCCGTGATCTACCTTACCCATTTAATAGCTGGTTATTAGATATAAGCAGAGATACCAGTAATATCACTAAAAATAGCGCTAACAGACACTTAAATGAGATTTGGAAAAGCCAAGTTTTACGTGAGTACAACGCAGCTATTGTGGGCCGATACCCTTTCTCTCCTTATGCACAAAAAGAAGTGAATATGAAAGACTTTACACGCTTCTTTGGACCAGATGGCACTATTGATAGCTTCTTCACTAACTATGTAGCGCCAAGTGTGGATATGAGTTCGAGTCCGTGGAAGTTTGAAAAAGACATTGGCATAAGCGCTGATACACTAGCCATGTTTGAACTAGCCCATCAAATTCAAACGGTATTCTTCGATGGTGGAAGTGCAACACCTAGAATTGAGTTTGGATTAAGAACCGTTGAATTAGATCAAACTGTCTCTAAATTTAGAGTGGAAATAGATGGCCAGTCCATGTCATATCGTCATGGCCCAATCAAAATTACTAACTTTGTATGGCCAGGTTCATCAGGGCAAAGTACCACAAGAATTGAGTTTACGCCGCCAAGTGGTGGCCGCCCAATTAATACGACTTACCAAGGTGAATGGTCGCTTTATCGCATGCTAGATGAGCTAAGCGCTAAAAGAGCTAAAACACGTGAGGATTTAGAGTTACATTTTTCTCTCATGGGTAACAACGCAAAAGTTGAGCTATTGCCAAAATCAATTAGGCATCCATTTTGGAATAAAAGTGTAGAGAAGTTTTCATGTCCGACCCGATTATAAATATAGGCTACCTCGGCAAAGTCCCTAGCTTGGGGGACTTTGTTCAAGACAGCGTTTCGAAAGAATTTTCAGAGCACTGGGAGCAATGGCTGCAAGCAGCTATTGCTGTAAGCAAGGAACAGTTAGGCGACAATTGGCAAGATAACTACCTAACAGGTCCTGTATGGCATTTTGCTTTATCGCCAAATATTGTTGGCGATAAAGGCGTAATGGGAACCCTATTACCGAGTATGGATGCTGTAGGGCGCCATTACCCATTTACAGTGGCCAGTACATTAGAAGTTGCGCCGATAGAAGTATTAAACTCGGGCGTTTTCTCCTTAGAGTACGAAGACACTGTACTTAAAGTGCTCGATAGCTCTGTTGACCTTTTTACGTGGAGAAAAGACGTTGCTAAATCGATAAGCACCCTTATAGCGCCTAAAAAGCAGCTTAGTATTTCTCCCTCTAGCGACAAAAATAAAGAAGGTGAAGCATTTGAGTTCTCAGGTGATGAGCTATCAAGTGATGTTTTAAAAGACGCCCTACATGCACTTTTATATAAAAAGCATGGTGATTATAGTGTTTGGTGGACACACGGTTCATGCAATATAAAGCCTATGATGCTTGTTACTTCAGGACTACCGCCTGTTAACCAAGTTGCTGCTATGTTAGATGGCCGATGGAAACATTGGGAATGGAATTACACACAGGTAAAAAATAGTGATTAGCAATTTAAGTACAAGTTACGCAATAACTCATCGCGGTGCAGTTAGGCAATTAAATGAAGACTCTCATGTTGAAATTAATAGCCATAACTTATGGGTAGTAGCTGATGGAATGGGTGGACATGAAGCGGGTGAAGTTGCAAGCCAACTAGTCGTAGATGTTATTAGAGCAAAAGTTGAAGAAAAGACATTAGCTACGCTTAGCGTTTCTCATATTGTTTCAGCTATTGAAGATGCAAATCGCCAATTAAATGATTACAGCGCTCAGTACTTAGGAAGTAAAACGGCGGGCAGCACAGTAACCGCCTTATTTATAAAAGATAATCAATATTACGTTTTGTGGGTAGGTGACAGCCGGGCATACGTGCTGCGAAATGGCCAATTACAGCAAGTATCGCGGGATCATAGCCAAGTAAATGACCTTATCGATGAGGGCGTAATTTCAGTCGAGGAAGCAAAAACGCACCCTCTTTCGAATGTGATTACGCGTGCAGTGGGCGTTACAGACGAAGTTAAAGTAGATGTAGTACAAGGTGAAGTAAATACTAATGATATTTTCTTACTTTGTTCAGATGGCTTAACAGGCGAATTGTCTGATGAAGAAATATGTTTGTCATTAGAACCTAATAGTATTATTGATTCAGGTATGGCGCTAATGCATTCTTCTTTAGTAAGAGGTGCACGCGATAATGTTACCTGTATTATAATTAAATATGGCCATGAAAATTTTAGTAGCAAATCGGAAACATACAAAATTCAAGATGAAGCTACAATTCCACTTTTTACTAAATAATTATTTATTACTAATTATATAATTTTAAGTGTTAATTTATTTATATTGAAAGTTTATTGTTTATATATTTGCAATTATTTTGGTTTAAACACAATTGTAACTAGGCTTGTATTTTAATATAAAGAATGTAATATGAAATCCGCTCCGCTTTATTGGAGTTTTATGGATAATTATTAGGACGACGGAATGTTTGTATTTGAAGAGTATATTTCCCCTATTTCTGAAACTGAGATCGCAGGTTTAGACCCTCGCTCGGATGTTTCTCCTACGTCGACTTATTACGCCTTAAAAGATTTAAGAAACCAACTTCGTGCCGCTGAAAGAAACGCGTTAGTAGACGAAGAAGGTATTTCATCACTTGCTCGCGACTGGTTACCTTTATTAGAGCAATGCAGTAGCGCAATTAAATCACAAAGCAAAGACATTGAGTATTTAGCATGGTTTATTGAAGCTTTATGCCGAATTCACGGTTTTAAAGGGCTTGCCTTTGGCTTTAAAGTGGCTAGCCACTTATTAGATAATTATTTCGACGCGCTATACCCTACCCTCGATGCAGACGATGAAATTTCAGACAAAGTATCGGCTCTTGGCGGATTAAATGGCTCCGCAGGTGAGGGGACTCTTATTATCCCCATCAAAAGCATACTGTTAACTGACAGTGTTAGCTTAGACCCTTTTACATTTTGGGAATATCAGCAAGGTTATGATATTTCAAGGTTAAATGATGAGAAAAGAGAGAAAAAACTAGCACAAGGCGCGGTCGATTTTGAATTAATCGAAAAAAGCGCTGCAGAGACAAGCACTGAATTTTTTGTCAACTTAAAGCAAGATATAGAAGAGGCAATTACTGAGTTTGCCCAGCTTAGCGATGTGATGGATAAAGTGACTGGGCAGCCGCAACCTACCTCAAATATTAAACAAGCGCTTGAAGTAAGTTTGGCAGCCGTTAACCACATTGCAGCGGATAAACTTGTTGCAGCTGAACAGGCTCTCATCTCTGAGCAAACGCAAGAGCAACTCACTCAAAACGATGAAGAGCAAGATGCTGTTGAAGCGCCTAAAAAGGCCATTAACCAAGCAATTGATTCTCGTGAGAATGCGATAAATAAGCTTAAAGAAATAGCGGCGTTTTTTAGAAAAACCGAACCGCATTCTCCAATGTCATACACGATAGAACAAGTGATTCGATGGAGCGAATTATCGCTGCCTGAATTATTAAATGAATTAATAACAGATAGTGATGCTAGGACCGGGTACTTTAAGTTGTCTGGCATTAAGATCAGCGAAACTGAAACATAAGTAAAAGGAGTTCTCTATGAGTATCCATGATAAATTAAAACGAGTACGTAAGCCTCGCGTTCACATCACTTATGATGTTGAAACTGAAGGGACTGCGGTAAAAAAAGAATTACCATTTGTTGTTGGTGTAATGGGTGATTTTTCAGGTGATAACACTGAAGCATTAAAACCATTAAAAGACAGACGCTTTATTCAAATTGACCGCGAAAACTTTAACGATGTTTTAAAACGCATGAGCCCTTCATTAAAACTTGTTGTAGAAAATACACTGAGCGATGATGACTCTGAGTTTGAAGTTAACCTTAGCTTTAAATCAATCGATGACTTTGAGCCTGCAGCAGTTGTTAATCAGGTAGAACCATTACGTAAGCTAATGGAAACACGTAATAAATTACGCGATTTAATGACTAAGATTGACCGTTCAGAAGAGCTTGAAAATGTTTTAGAAGAAGTATTAAGCAATACTTCAAGCCTTGATTCTATTGCTAAGGAACTTAAGCTAGAGGAGACTGAAAAATGAGTGCAGAGCAACTAAGTACTGAATTAGAGTCAACAGCTGAGGCAAGCTCATCGTTATTAGAGCAAGCAATTGGCGCCACTAAGCAAACTGATGCAAGTCGTGCAGAAGAACTACTTAAAACATTAACTGAAGAGGCATTAAAAGGCACAGTTCAATGGAATAAAAACATGACTGTGACGTTTAATGAAGCAATTCAATTAATCGATCAGAAAATCTCAAAGCAGCTTAGTGTTGTTATGCACAGCGAAGAGTTTCAAAAGTTAGAAGGTTCTTGGCGTGGTTTGCACCACCTTGTAATGAATTCTGAAACCAGCTCAACGCTTAAAATTCGTGTTTTAAACATGAAGAAAAAAGAACTACATAAAGATTTAAGCAAAGCAGTTGAGTTTGACCAAAGCCAAACATTTAAAAAGATTTACGAGTCTGAATTTGGTACTCCTGGTGGCGAACCTTATGGCACAATTGTGGGTGACTTTGAATTTACTAACCACCCAGAAGATGTGGAAACGTTAAGCCTAATGTCGAATGTGGCAGCAGCTGGTTTCTGTCCATTTATTGCCGCTTCTTCACCGTCTTTATTCGGGTTTGATAACTGGGAAGAGTTGACTAAACCTCGTGATTTAGAAAAAGTGTTTGAATCATTAGAGTACACAAAATGGCGCTCGTTCAGAGACAGCGATGATTCACGTTTTGTATCGCTAACTATGCCTCGCTTCTTATCACGTTTACCTTACGGTGCAGCTTCTAAACCTGTCGAAGAGTTTAACTATGAAGAGTTTGAAGTTGAACCAAAAGCAGGCCGTTCAGTAAGCACTGATAATAGCGACTACTGCTGGAGTAATGCAGCTTACGCAATGGCCACTAATATGACCAAAGCGTTTTCGCAATACGGTTTTTGTACTGCGATACGTGGTGCTGAAGGTGGCGGTAAAGTTGAAGGCCTACCAACGCATATTTTCACAAGTGATGATGGCGATCCGGATCTTAAATGCCCAACAGAAATTGGCATAACAGACCGTCGTGAAGCTGAGCTAAGTAAACTTGGTTTCTTACCTCTGTGTCATTACAAAAATACCGATTACGCTGTTTTCTTTGGTGGCCAAAGCTGTCAAAAACCACAAATATATTCAACGCCTGATGCAACAGCTAATGCTGCAATTTCAGCTCGCTTACCTTACTTAATGGCGACGTCTCGTTTTGCACATTACTTAAAAGTGATGGCGCGCGATAAAATTGGTAGCTTTATGGAAGCGGAAGATGTTGAGTCATGGTTAAACCGCTGGATTCTATCGTATGTAAATGCGACCGAGGGTGGTGGCCAAGATATCAGAGCACGTTACCCATTAGCCGATGCAAAAGTATCAGTTAAAGAAATACCAGGTCAGCCAGGCGCTTATAACGCAGTGGCATGGTTACGACCTTGGCTACAAATGGAAGAGCTTACCTCTTCATTACGTCTTGTAGCTAAAATTCCAGAGATTGGTTAATTAACTAGTCTTTAGCGTTAAGGATAATGCAGTAAAATGAATCACGAAGAGTTTTCATTTATAAATCAAGACTACGCTTTTCACCAAAAGTCGCAGTCTAGAATTAGCGATAATGATGCTTTGCTTGATAGGTTTTTGAACGAAAAAAACTTAGACAAGGCACTGTTATTGTGGCTTGAAGGCTCTTCTGATTCACCTATCTCTTGGACAAAAGAATCGCTTGGTCCTTATTTACAACGAATTATTGTTGAACTTGATCAGCTAATTTCTCAACAGCTAAATAGCATTATTCATGCTACACGATTTCAAAAGTTAGAAGCCAGCTGGCGTAATTTATGGTGGTTAACCCTCCAAACAGAGCAATACGACAAAGAAAATAAAGTAAAAATAAAAGTATTAAACTGTGATTGGGCAACCCTCTCTAAAGATGTAAACAAAGCGATAGATTTCGACCAAAGTTACTTTTTTCAGTTACTCTATCAAAGTGAATTTGATAGTGCCGGTGGCGAGCCTTTTGGTGTAGTAATTGGCGATTACGAAATTAGTAATATGTCATCTAATGGCACTATTTATAACGATATTGATACTATTAAAGAAATCTCGCGCACTGCAGCTGCTGCATTCTCACCATTTATATGTTCAGCGTCTCCAAACCTTTTTGGCGCAGATAACTTTTCTGACCTAGGGTACTACGCAGATTTATTCAATCAATTTGAGCAACCTGAATATGTAAAATGGCAAAGCTTTAGATCAATGGAAGAGGCACGCTTTGTTGGTTTAACGTTACCGCATGTTTTAGTCAGAGCTCCCTACAGTAACGATGGTAAACGCCATCAAGACTTTTATTTTAAAGAACAAATAAAAAACCCCGAAACAGATATGTTATGGGGTAATGCTGCGTTTCAGTTTGTCTCAACAATAATTAGGGCTTACTGTGATAGCGGATGGTTTGGGCATATTAGAGGGATAGAGCCTGGTAAAGTGTCAAAAGGGCTAGTCACAGGGCTTGCAAAAGACAGCTTTGCAAACGATACCTACCAAAAAGAAGCTAAACCGCCATTGGATTTATTGGTAACAAGTAAATTTGAAAAGCAGTTCTCTGAACTTGGATTTATTCCAACGTCATCAGTAACTAATACTGAACATATTGTTTTTTATAGTAATGCATCGGTACAAAAAGCAAAAAATTACGAATCCAGTGCAGCTAATATAAATGCACGCCTTTCATCTATGTTGCAATACATTTTATGCGTATCTCGCTTTGCACATTATTTAAAAATACTTGCCCGCGATAGAGTCGGTTCTTACATAAATGCGCATGCGTGCGAGCGCGACTTACAGTCGTGGATCAATAATTATACAACGGCGTCAGACTCAGCATCTGAGCAAATCAGAAGTAAATATCCACTGAGTAATGCGCGCATAAAAGTAAGTGAAAACAAAGCAAATCCAGGTCACTTTTTTTCTGTTTTACAACTACAACCCCATTTTCAATTAGATCAAATGGTCTCGAGCATTAAATTAATAACAGAGCTCAGTCCTCACCACAAAATAAAGGAATAACCATGAAGAAAATACATAGCTTGATTCGCGAGGGAAAACTAACTGAAGCACTATCTTTGTGTGCTACAGAGCTTCAAGATGAACCTTTAAATTTTGATATAAGAAGTATCTATTCAGAATTACTTTGCATAAATGGTGATCTAGAAAAAGCAGACAAACAACTCGACTTTATGGTTCAAAAAAATCCTGAGTTTGCTGTAGGTGCTGTGAATCTTAGACATTTGATCCGTGCTCAGCAATCACGAATAGACTTTTACCAAGGTAAAGGGATCCCTAAATTATTTCATGATGCTGATGAGATAGACACGCTGTTTTTAAAAATGCATGTGGCATTGCTAGAGGGCGAAATAGACGAAGCTGCTGAGCTTTCTGCGCAAATGGAAACGTTAAGAGTTACGACGTTAGGTGATGCAGAGTCTGTGGCACGCGACTTGGACGATACATTAAACCCTTATTTAGAAGTATTAGGGACAAATGGCGAATTTTACTTGGCAAATTTTGATGAAATTGAGTCGATAAAAGTAGAGCCTGTAAGTTCAGTATTAGAAAGCATTTGGCTACGCGTTGAAATAACGATTAAAGAAGGCCCTTCAGGCACAGCACATTTACCGCTTGTCTATGCCAATGCTGAATCGGATCTTGAAAAATTAGGTCAGGTTTCGGACTGGGTTGAACTCAAAGATGAATTCATTATTGGTAAAGGCATGAAAATGCTGTTTGTGAATGATGAGGCGATCACAATTCCTAATTTAAAAATTAATGCTGTAGAAGCAGCATAATTTATATTTGAGCAATAATGATAGAACATAAGCAGCAGCTTCAAGCATCTATTTTAGATAGGCTCATTGATGATGAGCCTGACTTTCAAGATGCACCATCGCGTACCGAAGGGATCACAATAAGTGAGCTACGTAAAAATGTGCGCAGAGATATAGAAGCACTGCTTAACGCCCGTATTCAATGGCATACGTGGCCTACACAATATAGTGAGCTTGCTACATCGTGTTTATCTTACGGTTTACCTGATTTTTCAAGTATGTCGGTCAGTTCTCACGAAGGTCGAGCACTGCTATGCGAGACAGTTAGAAACACTATTTTAAAATTTGAGCCACGATTTTTAGAAGTTGAAGTATTTACTGATGAAGAAGTACCGGTTAATCGCGTTTTAAACTTGCGTATTAATGCGCTTTTATACGCTGATCCTGAGCCAGAATTTATAAGCTTTGATTCTGAGGTAGAGCCCGTAAATTTAGGTATGAAGATTATTGAGGCATCATTATGAACGATGAATTATTAAAATATTACAATCGTGAATTAGCATTTGTGCGTCATTTAGGTAAAGACTTTGCTGAGAAATACCCAAAAGTAGCTGGGCGTTTAAAGCTTAGTGAAGATCATGTTGAAGACCCTCATGTATCACGGCTTATTGAATCGTTTGCATTTTTAACAGCCAATATTAGACAAAAGCTAGATGACAGTTTTCCTGAATTAACGGATGCTTTATTAGGGCAGATGCTACCAGATTATCAGGCACCTATCCCTTCTATGTCGATTGTAAAATTAGAAGCCGAAAACCTTTCAACCGCGGGTGTTGTCATCCCAAGAGCAAGTGAAGTTGAAACTAACGTTGATTCTATGAAGCAATGTAAGTTTCAAACCTGTTACGAAACCTACCTTTGGCCCATTGAAATTACTAAAGCCCAGTTTGATAACAGCCCTTTTGTAGCGCCTAAGCCGCGTTGGCATGAAAAGGCAAAGTCTATATTTAAGTTAGAGCTAACCGGTGAATACAAGGGCGTTTCGCTTGCAGAAACTGGTTTAGAAAAACTTCGCGTATATATAAACGGGCAGTGGCACCATACTCTTAAAGTGTATGAACTGTTATTTAAACACAGCATTGGTATAGCCATAGATAATGGCGAAGAAGGCATTAAATACCTATCAAAAAACCAATTAAAAGCGGTCGGGTTTGAAACACACGAAGCGGTTGTGCCTTACTCTCAGCGCTCTGCTGCCGGTTATCGTTTATTGGTCGAAAACTTTACTTTTCCTGAGAAGTTTCGTTTTTTTGAACTTGAAGGTATACGCGGCGCATTACCTAAAAACTCCAACAAATGTGATATCTATATATACCTTGATACTGAGTCAAGTGAGCTTGAGAAACAGGTTGATGAGGATATGTTTTTACTCGGGTGCACGCCAATAATTAACTTATTTGAACAAGAACTTGAGCCAATTCGCCCTGAGATAAGTGAATACGAGTATCAACTTGCACCGCGTTATATGGACTCAGAAATTTCTGAAGTGATTGGTATTTCAGAGGTTATAGCGTTTGATCACAAAGGTAATAAACAAGTCGTTGCGCCATTTTATGGTCAAACTCATCCAAATTATCAAGGTCACGAAGACCTATTTTGGCATATAAGAAGAGAAACAGCGTCGTGGGCGGGCGGTTATGTAGAGTCTGGCACCGAGACATTTATGTCATTGGTAGATGCCAAATTTGAAAACAGCGCTATGGAATATGGTGAAGGTAACTCTGTACTCACTGTACGCGCACATTGTAGCAACCGTAATTTACCTGCGAGTATGCCATTTGGCGACGATGAGCTTGGGTTACTGATGCCAGAGCGCGGCGATGTAATTAAAAAAATTCGTTGTTTAGCGCCTTTTACACATGCAGTTAGACCCGTATTAGCCGATGCAACGCGCTGGCAGCTTGTTAATCATTTAACACTCGATACGTTTAGCGGTGAAGATGCGTGTAATAAATTAAAAGAAGTACTTCGTCTGTATGACTTTAGAGCATCGCCTCAAACCAAAGGGCTAATAGATAATATATATCGCGTTAGTATTGAGCCTGCAACCGCGCGTGTTATTCAAAAAGGCAGGGTAAGTTTTGTAACTGGCAGCGAGATAGAAATTACTTTTGCTAACGATGATTTTTCGGGCAGTGGCATGTTCTTTTTTGCCGCAGTGTTGGATCATTTCTTTGCTCAGTTTGCCGCTATAAATAGTTACACACGTTTGAGCTTGCGTTTAAAAGAGCAAGAGCAAATATATTATCAGTGGCCTGCGCGCGTAGGTGATAGACCACTACTATGATAAAGCAACTGATTGCCCAAGCTTCTCAAGTCGATTTTTATAAAGCGGTTTTCATTATTGAAAACCAGCTTAAAAAGCGTGGCTTAGATTATCGCCACGTCGGTTACGATAGCAACCCAAAGCAAGAACTAATAAAATTTACGGCCACCCAAAAGTTTGGCTACCCGGGAAATGCAATTACTAAGCTAGAAGAAACTGGCTTTGAAGATGGCCTGCACAAGGTCAATATGCAGGTTTCATTTATGGGGTTAACTGGCTGCTCTGGTGCATTACCGCAATTTTATAGTGAACTGGTTATGCAAAGACTGCGCTATAAAGACACGACCATGCGCGATTTTTACGACATGTTTAATCATCGTCTGATCTCTTTGTATTACCGAGCTTGGAAAAAATATAAGCCTTCATTAAACCATGTAAACAATGACAAAAATAAAGACCCATATACCAAAATATTGGGGCTATTAAGTGGTGGCTATAATGAGCATCAGTTGCATTTTTCGGGTTTGTACAGTCGAAAAATTCGTAACGCATTTGATTTACAAAGCGTGCTTAGCTCATACCTAGGTTGCGAAGTAAAAATAAAACAAATGGTTGGTCAATGGCATGAACTTCACCAACAAGAGCAAACACGCCTTGCAAGCCAAGTATTATTTGAAGGTCAGCATGCGCAGTTAGGTGTAGATACCATGCTAGGTAAAAAGGTTTGGGATGTCTCTTCTAATATTGAAGTGCATATACAATCAAACGATCCAAAAAAAGCAAAACTTCTTTTACCCAAAGGGGCTTTGTTTGAACTCGCAAACAAAATTACTAAAGACTACGTTGGAAACTCAATTCAGTTCCGCTTAGTTATTGAAACTGACTTTCAGCATTTAGGCGCCGCTCAGCTGGCTAAGAATGACTGCCAATTAGGCGCAAATTCTTTTTTAGCGGTACAAAATAACAAATCAAAATCTAACCCTACTAAGTTATCGTTTAAGGGATAATTAAAATTAAAAGGAACACTGTATGTCTTCGATGACACTCAATAAATTAGTTGAAAAACTAAGCCCTGATTGCAGAAAAAGCCTAGAGGCGGCGGTTGCAATTTGTAATAGCAGAAGCCACTTTACAGTGGAGCTTGAACATTGGTTACTAGCCATGATTGAGCAGCAACTAGATGATGTTAGACTTATTTTTGGCTCTTTTGACATTGATATTGAAAAAGTAAAACAAGACTTAAATCAATCTTTAGAAGCGTTTAAAACCGGTAGTGAGTCATCACCTAGTTTATCTGTACATGTTACTAGCTTATTAAAGCAATCTTGGTTAAGTACCAGTATTGAGTTTACAGATAATCAAATTCGCAGTGCCTACGTTATTTATACGCTTGTAAAAGACGATACCTTATCGAGCTTAGTAACCCGTTGCAGTAAGTTATTTAATAAAATAGAGCCAGGGCAGTTGCTTCATGCGTGGCCAGAAATAGTTGCTCAATCGCAAGAGCGTAATCACTCAGTACAAAACACGGCTAGCCAATCGGCTACAAACTCTAAAACCCCGAGCCTTGACCAATTTACTGTTGATTTAACTGCTCAAGCAAAAGCCGGAAAAATAGATCCCATTTTAGGACGCGACTTCGAAATTCGCCAGATGGTGGATATTTTGACCAGGCGCCGTCAAAACAACCCTATTTTAACCGGTGAAGCGGGTGTAGGTAAAACAGCCGTAGTTGAAGGCTTAGCTTTAAGAATTGCACAAAAAGATGTACCGGCCGTGCTGCAGAATGTGAAAATTCACAGCTTAGATTTAGCACTATTACAAGCTGGCGCAGGTATGAAAGGCGAGTTTGAAAATCGTCTTAAATCATTAATTAACGAAGTGAAAAATTCAGTTAACCCGGTTATTTTATTTATTGATGAAGCTCATACGATGATTGGTAGCGGTGGAGCCGCAGGCCAAAACGATGCTGCTAACTTATTAAAACCAGCACTTGCTCGCGGCGAACTTAGAACCATTGCTGCTACAACGTGGGCTGAATATAAAAAGTTTTTTGAAAAAGATGCTGCTCTAACACGCCGCTTCCAAGTGGTAAAAGTAGAAGAGCCAACGCCAGAAAAAGCAGTGGCTATGTTACGTGGTTTAGTGCCCGTAATGGAAAAACACCACAAAGTATTTATTTCTGAACAAGCACTCGAAAGTGCAGTGCACTTATCGCATCGCTATATTACGGCAAGGCAACTACCCGATAAAGCGGTGGCATTATTAGATACTGCCTGCGCGCGGGTGGCAATGAGCCAAGCATCTACACCAAACACTATAGAGCAACTTGTAAATCGATTAAGCGAAATAGAAACACAAGTGCAGATGCTACACCGTGAACAAAAAACAGGTTTAGATCATTCAGTGCAACTAGATACACTTAAAACTGAACTTGTAACTATTGAAGAGCAGTTAGCGCCGTTAACTGAGCAGTTTAATGTAGAAAAAGAAATTGTAGCTGAGCTTAATCAGGCACTCGAGTCTATTAACTCAGAACAAGAAAATTCATCAGATGAAATTTTAGCCAATCTTAAGCAGAGTAAAGAAAAGTTAACTGCTTTTGAACATAACATGGTTCATTGGCAAGTAGATGAAGAGCTTATTGCACAGGTTATATCAGATTGGACTGGCATACCTGTAGGTAAAATGCACGAAGATGAAATACATGGCATTTTAAACCTTGCACAGCAAATGAAAAAACGTGTTGTAGGGCAAGACCATGGGTTAGATTTAATCGCTAAGGTAGTGCAAACATCTCGCGCCCAACTAGCAGATGAAAGCCGACCTAACGGCATTTTTATGTTGGCAGGTCCAAGTGGTGTAGGTAAAACCGAGACTGCACTTTCGCTTGCACAAAAAGTGTATGGCAGTGAAGAAAATGTCACCATTATTAATATGTCTGAGTTCAAAGAAGAGCACAAAGTATCACTACTGCTTGGTTCACCTCCTGGGTATGTAGGTTATGGCGAAGGTGGCATATTAACCGAAGCCGTAAGAAGAAAACCGTACAGCGTAGTATTGCTCGATGAAATGGAAAAAGCTCACCCTGGTGTACAAGATATTTTCTATCAAGTGTTTGATAAAGGTACAATTAAAGACGGTGAAGGCCGTGATATCGACTTCAAAAATACAATCATTATTATGACCTCAAATGTGGGAACTGATACCACCATGAGTTTATTTGAAGACGAAGAAAGTAAACCTAGTATCAAAGGTTTATTAAAAGCATTACAAGATGATTTACTCGCATCATTTAAACCTGCTTTTTTAGGGCGTATTAATGTAATACCTTACATTCCACTAAGTGACGATATTCTTACAGAAATTGCATCACTACAAATTGATAAAATAATTAAACGCGTTAATAAGCATTACGATGCTGAGCTTAAATATGAAAATGACGTAATTGAATATATTATTGATAATTGTCAAAATGCAGGGTCCGGTGCTAGGAACATTCATACCATTTTGCAAAATAAATTATTGCCTTTGTTGTCGGAAGTTTTACTTTCTAGCATGATTGATGACAAAAAAATAAATAGTATATCGCTATCAGTTAAAGATAATGAATTTAATATTGAGTTAAATTAAAGTTTATTTAATTTAACTTAGTATTAAGGTTGTTTCTTTATTTTTAGGGTATTATAATTTTGGTGCCTTAAATCACTACATGGAATTTTGAGACATTGTCTTCATCTAAGGAAAGGAATCTGAAGGCCTTTTCATTGCTGTATTAAAGATAATGATTTCAAAGGAATTTTTGGGAAACCAAAGTAAATAATCCAGTCTAAATGGATAACATTGTTTAATTAAAAGGAGCATTATCAAATGCAAGCAAATACATATTTAAAATACGGTTCAATCAAAGGCGAAACTACAGCTGAATCTTTCAAAGATTTAATCACAGTATTATCTTTAGATTGGAACGTAAGCCGTGAAATTAGCGCAGCAACTGGTACAGCAATGGACCGTGAGTCTAGCTCTACTCGTCTTGGCGACGTTACTATCACTAAACTTCAAGATAAAGCATCTCCGGATCTTTTCAAAGAAGCGACAATTGGTAAAGGCTTACCAGCTATTTTCCATATCACTAAACAAGGTGATAAAGTTGAAGAAATCATGAAAATCGAACTTACAGATGCGATGATTTCTAGCTATTCAGTGTCAGTACAAAACGATCGTCCTATTGAAACAATCACTATCAGCTACACAGAAATGATGATGACTGTTACTCCAACAGACGACAAAAATAACATTACTGCTCCACTTGTATACGGTTACAGCGGTGTTAAAGGTCAACAAATGTAATATTTGTTATCTTATAATGGCTCTGGGCTTTTGCTCAGAGCTTTTTTTGATCTTTAGGATGGGAAAGGCAAGGAATGCAAACAGCAACACAAAATAACAACGTAATTCAGATTAGCACCCCTGCTGGTAAAGATGCCCTCTATTTAACTCGTTTTGTTGCCCAAGAGGCAATGTCAGACTTATTTGTTATGTCTGCCAATATGTACACAATTGGCAAGCAAATAGCACATGAAGATTTGGTTGGAAAGCCAGTATCTATTAAGGTAAAAAATGCACAAGGCGGCGGTGAGCGTTACTATCATGGAATAGTAAGCCATTTGGTTTCAAACGGCAGCCGTACAGCTGATGTAGAAGAACAAAAAAACTATATAGATTACCAAGCAACTATCGTCCCGTTTGCAGCATCTATGCGCAACCGTAAAAACAGCCGAATATTCCAAAAGAAAACAATTAAAGAAATATTTGCTGACCTATTTGGCCAACACAATGTTGCCTTTAGCGATAAAACCAGCAAAACATACCCTAAATACGAGTACTGTGTTCAGTACCAAGAGTCAGACTTTGACTTTATTCAACGATTGCTTCAACAAGAAGGTATTTTTTACTTTTTTGAGCATACCAACAGCAACCATACCTTGGTATTAGCTGATGATATTACCGCTTATGAAGTGTGCGACGAAGCAAAGGTAGTTTACTCAACTGGCCATTTAAGCGAATCTCATGTATCACGTTGGCAGGGCGGTTTAAGTATTGCGCCAGGCAGCTTTAAACGCGTTGGTTACGATTTTAAACAGCCATCACGGTACCCAGATGGTGAGCAAGCTAATCCAGAGTTACCGACGCAATCAGTATCAGAAATTTTTGAATACACGGGCGAGCAAGAATGCCACCCGCGCGCAGCTAATTTAGCATCTGTTCAGCTTGAGTCATTACAGCGAGACATGAAGCTTTCTAGTGGTCGCAGTGATTGTCGTTCATTTACAGTGGGTAAACTCTTTAGCTTTAAAAAGCATGAAGACCCACGTCTTGAAGGTAAAACATTTGTTATTACCTCTATGATGACGTCAATAACGGTGCCTAATCAGTCTGGCTCTCAGCAGTCGTCAGTAGAAGAAGTGTACTCGAACAATTTTGAATGCGTACCCAAAGATATACCCTACAGAGCGCAAATAAATAAGAAAAAACCAGTTATAAACGGTGTGCAAACGGCAATCGTAACTGGCGACAGCGCCGATGAAATAATGATTGACCAATATGGTCGCGTAAAAGTGCAATTTGACTGGGACCGAGAAGGTAAAAAAGATTCAAAAAGCTCGTGTTGGATCCGTGTTGCGCAAAATTGGGCAGGTAAAAAGTGGGGGGCATTTTTCTTCCCTCGGGTAGGCCAAGAAGTACTTGTAGACTTTATAAATGGCGACCCAGACCAACCAATTATTAGCGGAGCAGTGTACAACGCAGATTTAATGCCTCCGTATGCATTACCTGGTGAAAAAACACAAAGTGGTATTAAAACACGCTCTACTAAAGAAGGCGGAGCCGATAACTTTAATGAGCTAAGGTTTGAGGATAAAAAAGGCAGCGAGCTGGTTTATATTCAAGCAGAAAAAGATAAGCAGCTTTACGTAAAAAATGACCAAAACGACAAAACAGATCACGACCATAATATTGAAATTGGCAACGATCGAAAAGTTGATATTGGCAATAATGAAACACTAAAAGTGGCTAAAAATCGCAGTGACGATATAGGTGAAAACGACACGTTAAAAGTGGGTAAAACACTTAATATTGAAGCCGGTGACGAAATAGTAATTAAAACAGGCTCTGCACAAATTAAAATGAGCAGCAGCGGTAATATAACTATAGAAGGCACTAATATAGACATTAAAGGCAGTAACGTTAAAGTTGATGGTAGCGCCATTACTTTATCTGCTGGCATGATTAAATTAAATTAGTGCAGTTATGGAAATAATAAATAGCTTTTATACAGGGCATAGAAATGGCATTAATAATAATGGTTACGTTGTATATTGCCGTTACGGTTTGCCGTATTTAATTTGTTTGCCAATAAATAGGCCAGATGATCCATTGCTAAATCCTGCATTAACGCATTTAAAAGCTATGGATGGTTATTATGCTAATCAGTTTTTAAGTAATTTACATAATGCTTTAAATAGTGAAGATACCATAGCTGCTTTATATCAGTACGCATTACAAAGCCCGGTATCAATTTCGGATTATAGTAAGGCAGAATTAGTTGATACCTTATCGGGTTTAGTTTCTCAAAGTAAATTATTAATTATTCCTTTATTTGATTAGTTTTATTGTCAAAAAGTAAATAAGACAAGGAGTCTTTATGGGTAAGCCCGCAGCTACAATTGGTCATATGCATGTATGCCCTAAAACCACAGGTACAGTCCCGCATGTTGGCGGCCCTGTTGTGGTAGGCTCAACTAATGTATTAATAGGTAGCATGCCCGCAGCACGTAAAGGCGATATGTTAGTGTGTGTTGGGCCACCCGACAGCATAAAGTCAGGCTCTGGTAGCGTAAAAATTAACGGTAAACCCGCAGCTCGAATGGGTGATGATAGCTCCCACGGCGGAAAAATTGTTGTTGGTAACCCTACTGTATTAATAGGTGGCTAACCTTGCTGTCTACTTACATATGTAATCATCAAGCACAATTGCTCTGTATTAGTAAGGCGCAGTGCTGCCCGTTTACTTCTGTAGGTTATGTAAAAACACTTAAAAAAAAGCTGTTAGAAACAACGTGGCTAACCGCTAAAAAAAATAATACTCCTCAACACTTTACACAACCCGATTTAACTTTAATTAATACGTTAGTAACGAGTGAGCAAAGCCTTGATGTGACTGCGCAGGCATGTATAGAGGTTATGGCTAATTTACCGCAAACAATTAACCTGGCTTTTATAAACTCGTTGCTCAACAGCCCATCCCTGCATGACTTAGCAAAGGCTGTTATTTATAAAGTTTTATTACAGCAACACAGCTTTAATTTAATTGCATTAATTGACTTAAACACTATTTATTTTGCATTGGCTAATAGCACCGAACAAGAGGCAACACCAGCCGAAACAGTGGCGCTTATCAGCGCATTCAACCCTAATGCAAACATACAAGTGCTAAAACATGTGTTTGATGAGCTATGTAAAAGTAAGCTTGTTAATTCACCGTTAATGTCGCTTTTTTTATTATCACTAAGTTGGGAACAAGTAAACGCATTAAGTAATTACGCAAGCAATGTTTTAACAGTAGATGAAACGTTACATGTGCTATTACAAAGTGGCTATGTAAAGCTAGTGCCCTTAGCGTGTATGTCGTTAAACCAAGTAGAAAACCCAACAGCTATTATTGCCTTAATAAGGCGAATGCTCGGTGATAAGCTCGATTTACTCGTAAGCTATGACATTCAAGTAAATGCATTTAATGCTGAACAACAAGCACTAGTGGCTTTTAAACAGCAGTTACAGCAAAACTGGCCTAAATACGAGGAGGAGCTTTGCTTGCAGAGGTTTGTAGGTGGCAAATCTCTTAATAAAAGGTTAAACGCAATAGAAATGTCGGCAATGGACTGTTATAGCCAAGCAATATTTAATTTGTATACCTACTACAAATCGATGGCTAAAAATGTAAAAGCAGAGGCGCAAGCATGAAGGCGTTTAATGTAAACGTAAGCTGTTTTTCTACGCCTTTGTCGCAAGACATAGATACACTGCTATATGCAGATACTCCAAACCCACCTAACGGTATTACTTGGCAATCATGGAATGCCTGTATTTATGATTGCATAGTAAAAGCGAAAGAACTTTTTGCAAAAGTAGAAGACTCAAACTTACCACTTGTATGGTTATTGCCAGCACTTGCGTACCAAGATGAGCTAAAGCAGCTTTTAGCAAAAAGTTTTAAACAGTTGTTCCCTGAGCATGTAGAGCACTTATTATTTTATGGCGCTGTTGGTGCTAATACGTTAGTGCAGTTGGCGGTGCAAAAAAAATGGCATAAGGCAAACGTGATTGCCATTGATGCTACCTATAAAGCCGATAAAAACAATGAGTGGGTATACTTAGGAGTAGGTGGTGCACTCGCGACTATTGAAACGGCTCAAATTGGCTGGATGCAAACTAGTCATAAATTTGCTCCTTCAATAGATTTTATAAAGCACGACCAACTAGGCGGTATATTTTCAAAAATCGCACAGGATAACAAAGACCATATAGATCTTATATTTGCACCTGGCAACGGCATACATCAGCAAAGTGATGTTTGGCTGACTAATTTACAATTGCTCAGTAATTTAATTAATGAGCATACACATTATGAATTACCTAATTACAAATTAGGTAAAATTGGTGCGCTTGAAGGACTCGTCAATTTATATGAATTGACCTCAAGCCCGGCTATTGTAAATCACTTTAAACACGCGTTAGTGATTTCTCAAGAACAATCAAAATATCAGGCCGCAGCATCATACTTATGGATAAGTGAGGAAGTACACAGCAATGCAAAGTAATACGGTTGTTTTACAAGGAACGAGTTACCCCATTTGCCTAGTTGCTGGCAAAGGCCAAACGCCGTCAGGTTATGCGCCAAGTGTGGCAAACACCCCTGAAACGGCTAAACAACAAATAGCTCAAATTGGTGGTGCGTTAACAGGTGACGCTGCAAAACGTCTTGATGTAATTAATTTATTAAATAGCGCTGGCGTTAACTGCCCACGCAGTGCCTCTGCCCGCGAAACCGCAAGCGTACTTACCCAAGCCTTAGTAAGTGGCGCAGTAACGTGTTACCACCAAAAAGCAAAGTCGGCCATTCAAGTAAGCGATAATACAAATAGTGGCTCAGCGGGCAAAAAGTCGAGCAATAAATCAAGCTCAACCGCATCAGGTAAAAGCGCATCGCAAGCACCCGCTAAAAATACGGGGGGTGCAAGTAATAACACTGCAAGCGAAGAGCCCATTACAAATCAAGAGTGCCGCTCAGATCCGGTTTCAATGCTCTCTGGCGAAGAAATCCTCCCGCTTATCGACTTTACCCTAGCAGGCAGCCGCCAATTAGTGTGGCGACGTTTGTATCGCTCATCTCATGCTGATGTGTGCACAACAATGGGTAATGGTTGGCGCCATGACTTTATGGCAAGCCTTACAGAGCATTATTTGCCGCCACCAAAAGTGGGTCCTAAACAAAAAGGCACTTACTGGTTAGAGTACCAAGACGAGCACGGCGCTAAGCATAAATTTGAAAAGGTGAAGTCTGGCCAATCGAGCTATCAGTTAAGTAGTAACCTTGCGCTACATTACCAAACAAATGGTAAGCAAGTACTTGTAACACCAGATGACCAACACCTTACGTTTAAACCAGGCGAAAGCGCGTGGCTGCTTGAAAAAATAATTAACGAAAAAGGCCAAAGCATCGCGTTTTATTACGATGCAAAAGAGCGCCTACACCGTATAGAAGTAAACAAAGTACGTGGCTGTATAATTAGCTACAACGCGCAAGGTTTGTTAAGCAAAATAGCAGCGTACTACACCGATAAAAACAACAAACAGCAATTGCTATCGCCATTACTTGCAAGCTATGAGTACGACGAAAACAAAAACCTTGTTCAGTCTACTAATCAGCAAAACGAAACTGAGCGCTACGCGTATAACGCCGCTAATTTATTAACAAAGCGTACCCGAGCCAGTGGCTTTAGCCATCATTTTGAGTGGGATAGCTATTCACCCAGCGCTAAATGTATAAAGCAGTGGGGCGATAACAATACCTATACCTACCAGTTTGAATACAACCTTGAGCGCGGTGAAACAACCTGTATAGACTCTCGAGGCCACAAAGAGCACTTTGTACATAACGCACAAGGTAAATTGGTAAAACATACCGACCCTAACGGCAACGTTTGGCAATATACATACAATGCGCAAGGGCAAAAGCTCAGTGAAATAAAGCCCGATAGCAGCACAACGCGCTATAGCTATACACCTTATGGCCAATTAGAAACAATAACGCAGCCAGATGGTAGCCAAACCCATTTTGCTTACAACCAACTTGGGCAACGTGTATTAACTACCTTACCTGATGGCCAAACCATTACGCGTAAATACAGTGTGGCTGGCTTATTACAAAGCGAAACCTTTGGTGATGGCCGCACCACGTTATACAGCTACGATAAGCTCGGCCAGTTAACCCAGCATATTAATAAAAATGGTCAAATCACCAAGTTTATTTGGAACGAGCAAGGCGAGCTATTAGCAAAGCATCATAACGATGAGTTAATACGTTACAGCTACGACAGCTTAGGCCGCGTAAATGCCACACTGAATAACGCAGGCTTACTCACCCAATATAAATACAATGAGCACGGCCAGCTTACACAAACCATTGCCTTTGATGAAAACGAGCCTGAAAATAAGCAGCATCAATACTTTAGCTACGACGAAGCAGGGCGATTAATTAGCTCGCAAAACAGCAAAGGCGACACCACCGAGCAACACTTTGAAGGGCTAAGCCAACCGCATTGTGTTATTCAGCCCGATGGCAGCGCACTGCATTTAACGTACGACAAAGAGCGCAACTTAACAGCCATCGAGCGAAGCGACGGCCACGTATACCGCATAAGTTACGACGCTAACGAAAACCCAACACAAATAACCGGGTTTGATGGCACGCTACAGCAATATAAATACGATGCCTGTAACCGCTTAGCCTCAGTAACGCAAAGCAACAAACGCCACGTAAAAATAGAGCGCGACAGCTTAGGCCGTGTAACTGCGCAGCATGCAAGCCTTGCAAGCGACTCACATATAATTAATAACGCCAATTACTACAGCTATAACCTGCAAGGTAAAATTACTCGTGCGCATAATGCGCAATCAACACTTAAGCAACGCTTTGATAAAGGCGGCAGGCTATTGTGCGCCGAGCAAGTTAATAACCAGCAACAAGCGCATACCCTAGAGTACAGCTACGATGAATACGGCAGAAGGCAAACCCTTACCCTGCCAGATTCAACCACGCTTAAATACAGCTACAACCAGTTTGGCCAGCTAAGCGGCATTAACTTACTGCAAACCAACAGCAAAGAGGCAGAACTTGCAAAGCCGCTTGTGACATTAAGCTACGACAGCCAAGGTAATATTCAAACCCAACAGTTTGGTAACAGCATAACCCTTACTCAACAGTTTGATGTATTTAACCGTTTAACGCAGCAACAGCTTACACATCCAGCGCAAACATTATTTGATACCTGTACGTACAATTACGACAGCATCAACCAGCTGATTGCCCGTAAAAACGAAGGCGTAAGCAGCCAAAACATCAATTTTGAATACAACAGCTTGGGTCAGTTAATAAAACAAACATTGGCAAGCTCAGGTGCTGATACAATCACACACTACCAGTGGGATAGCTTTGGTAACCCGCAAAGTCAGACTGTTCAATCAAACACAAGCGATGCAGACCTTAGAGATACAGGCGAGCAGGGTATAGAACATGATGCAGCCAGTAATGAGCATACAGTCAGCCCTTCTATTGATTTAACACACGCCACGCATAGCGAATACAATGAGTTGGCACCAAACAGTAATGAAAGTAGTAGTAAAAATAGTAGCAACGCTGACTCAGTAGTAAACAATGAAAGTACTAACAACACCACAATAAACAGTGCCACCGACGCCGACCGCCTAACACAATTTGGCGACAGCGACTTTTACTACGACGATTTTGGTAACCAAATACGCGAAACCGGCAAAGGCATTAAAACCCGCCGTGAATATAACGCATTTAACCAGCTAAGCTGTTTTAACAACAACGGCACGCTCACTCAATACGACTACGACCCACTCGGTCGTCGTATCGCCAAGCACACCGAGCACGGTAAAATTGACTACATTTGGGATAACGACCAGCTAATCGGTGAATGCCAGCACGGTGAATATACCTGGTATATCAACCTACCAAATCAATTTCATCCAGTAGCACTGATTAAACAAGGTGAGTTGTATTACTACCACCTAGACCAACTGAATACCCCACGCTTTGTAACCAACAACAAAGCGGAAGTTGTATGGGAAAACAAAGCCGATGTATATGGTTATGAAGAACCAGAAGCCGAGCCTCTCACTAATAAAGAAAACACCTTCACTCAGCCAATCCGTTTTCAAGGGCAATATTTAGATGAAGAGAGCGGCCTGCATTACAACCGTTATCGCTACTATAGCCCTAAACAACAGCGCTTTATTAACCAAGACCCAATTGGACTAGTGGGTGGTATTAATCATTACCAATATGCGCCGAATCCGGTTAATTGGGTGGATCCGTTTGGGTTGAGCTGTAAGGAAGGCACTGCCACAATTATAAAAATTGGGCATGGTAAAAACATGCATTTTGCGATTCAAGTTAAAACAAAATTTGATACTACTAAAACTCATCAGCATGGTGGCATTGAAGAGGATGGCACAAGAACTAATACACTTATCATCGGTTTTGATGAGGAAGACTTTGCAGGGCAATCGATTGAAAAGGCGACGATTAAATTACCAAATGCTATAGCAGCAAGTGACTTACAAAGGCAGCTACTTAGAGAAGGAGACATGGCGCTCGATAGAGCTGATTGGAATCCAGAGAATTTGGACACACCATTATATGATCCTGTTAATCAAAGTTGTTTAACGCATGTATTTGATGTGTTAAAAGCTGGAGGTATTGAGAACGTTCCTGATAACTCTGACATTGAAGATCGAAAAGTTCTGTTATTTACAAAAAAACTAATGAAAGGGAAAATTGGACCACCTGAAAAAAAGGTACCTGAAAAAACGACACTTGAAAAGCATGTAGAAGCAGTTGCTGCGTATAGAAAGCGTTACGAAGATCGACTGGCTGAATCGATAGATAAAGGTGATTCTAAGAGAAGGCAAGGTGCTTTTAAAGCCAAGATTACAGAGGCTAAAGGTGAGCTTGGTGCTTCCATGTATATGGAAAAAGAGTACTCAGACCCACCGCCTCCAGCAACAATGGAAATGGGTTTTGGTCCAGGTCCAGGAGTCGATCAAGTCTGGGCTAAACGAGATGAAAATGACAAAGTCATAGAGTATTTTATTGTTGAAGCTAAAGGGCCTGGTGCAAAATTACAGAAAACTAAAACAAAAGGGCCGCAGATGTCAGATGAATGGATTGATAGCAGCTTAAAGTCGATGAAAAAGTCTAAGATGAAAAAGTCTAAAAAAGACAACAGTAAAAATAAATTAGGTAAGGATATTTTAAAAGCTATAAAACTAAAGAAGCCAAAAGTTACCAAACTAGTTATTGAAGCTGAAGAGGTTAATGGTGAAGTTATAGGTGGTACAATTCAACCACTTCCAAAGGAAGAATAGATGTTAAAACTTAATAATTATGATTTCGAATTTGAAGAACTTTTTGAAGACGCACCTATGTTTATTGAGGTTAGGCTTGCTGATATTAATAATCATTTAGCTTCCCAAAAAGATAAAAAAGACGCTGCGAGAATACTTTCCGGAGAATATCAAGAGCTTGCATACGCATACTACGTTTTAGAAAACTATAAGGAAGCAAAACTATACTTAAAAAAAGCAGCACCATTTGCTTACTTAAGCGGCTTTGACCCTGAACTTAAAAATGTATTTGGTGATTGGAATATCCAGCATCGAATTAACTTAGTGATATTATTTGGTGATGTGGCGACAAAACAAAAACTAAAAACGGTTGGTTGGAGTTTACCTACTGATAATATTATACATCAGGCTTGTTATTTATATGATCATTTACTGATAAAAATAGGGACAGGGCAAGTTTTATCTCAAAGTGAAATACTAACAGCGTTAACTGAGGCTAAAAATACAAAAGACAAAGACGTGCAACAATATATATTGCCGTTGATTGAAGCCATTAATGCACTAACTATGGAAGAACAAGCACTGTGGCAAGCGAGTATTGAGAAAGTTATTACGTGGCATAAAGATGCCTGTAAGTTTGGCGACTACAAAGAAGATATACAAGGAACTATGTCATTAAACGCATTAACCATGGCAAAGTTGGGTAAAGATATACATGGCTGGGAGTGTACGACAGATTCCTTATATTTACCTTTATACCTGATTAATGAATAAGTTTGTGATAAGGAAAAATTGTAATGAGTAGTTTAATTCATTTATTCATTGTAGATGAAACGGTATACCCCAACACATTAGATACAAGTGATGAGCAAAAATACCAAGAGTTGTTAGATATAACCCAAGCTGAAGCTACTAGATGGCAATCAATAGAGCTCAACTTACGTGGTTTTATTCCTGCTATTGAGCTACTTGATACAGTGGTAGGTGGCCAAGGGTTATTGCCAGTTTGTACATTTAATTATTATCCTCATCAGTTAATAGGCCCTGAAGCAGATATAAGTGGTTCTTTTGGCTTTTTTTCAAGTGAGATGGTGCAAGACCTATTTCCTTTGCTAAAAAAGTATTTTGAGGTTGATATAGATAATAGTGAAAGTAAAGGCCTAGTAGGTGATGTTGAGCATAGGGCTGGTGAGCTCGACCCGCAAGCTTATGAAATAGTTCGCGATCGCTACTTTGTTACGTTTAGAGACGCCGCAGAGCAGAAAAAATCTATCGTAGTATTGATTGAAGAGTAAAAAATTCAATCGAATTTAAAAGATGCTTTAATGTTTTGCTTAGGTTAAAACGGAGAAAAAATGCCTACAAAAGAAGAGATAAATAAATTTATTACAGCACAAAAGGTGTGTAGTCATTTAGCAAAAAGTATTGTAAATAAAAGCAAGATAAAGCCAATTCCTTATGCAATCGATTTCCTCGATGATAGCTATGATTTAACTTGGTACTGCGATGAATGTGTTAAAAAGTACTGCTTACCAGAAAACGGTGTTTTTTTATACCACTTTCCGGAAGATGATGAAGAGATAACTGATTACGTTAGAAAGCTAGGTGATTTGAAAAGCCTTGAATTTCAAGTAAGTAAATTAAAAGGGTTTAAAGTGTCAGAGAATTATGATAATTCACCTTTTGCAGACTTTAGTAGGGATGAGGCTAAAAAACCGTTGCTGTTTAGTCTGACTCTATTTTATTCATTGTCGGGGCTAAATGACGAAAAAGTAGAGCATATGGTGGAGAAAGCATTAATGGTTCCATTTGGCACTGAGATTGACTTAGATGATTCAAATTAATAATAAATAGGCAAATGGCTTTTTCAAGCGTAGAGATTAATAACATTAACCAGTACTTTAATTAACTATAACTGCGGCGCTTCAAATCAAACCTAAAGTACAAATTAGCACCGTTATTTCTAATAAAAATTATTAAAATAATACACTTCTATAGAAAAGGAATTTCATGTTCAACTTAAATATGACTGCAAGCGTTGGATTAAAATCAGCAAATAAATCGGTTGACGTACAACTGATACGCTCACTTTTAAATGCTTATGCACGTAAAACGGGGTTATCCCTTATTGTGAATAGTAAGGTCGATCACCACTTTATTGACCTAATTAAGCACTTTCAGAAGAAAGTTATAAAAATGGGGAATCCTGATGGCATAGTTTCTGCGAACCGAGGGACTTTTAGAAAGTTAGTTGAATTTTTGTCTAGCATTTATACCAAAGTCTCAATTACAAAGCCTAACTACGGTATCTTAACATGGGATGCTGAGGGTACAGAAGGTGGGGGTTACCACAGCCGCTGTTTCCATGTGCCATCCAATAGGTCTGGGTTAACCATTGGTCGGGGTTACGATATGCGTGATAAAACATCTTCCAAAATTAGTGGTCAACTTATTCAATCGGGCATCGATAATAAAGTGGCTAATGTTATAGCCCTTGCAGCAGGTAGAATGGGTAATGCAGCTAAGCAGTTTGTTATAGAAAAAGACTTACTTGATTTTGAAGTATCAGCACAGGTGCAATTAAAGCTATTTGAGATTGTTTATAAAGAAATGGAAGCTGATGTAAAGCGGATATGTAATAAAACTATAACAAGTCAAACATATGGAAAAACAGATTGGCTAAATTTAGACCCGAAGATAAAAAATGTTTTGATAGATTTAAGGTTTAGAGGAGATTACCGCCCTGCTAGTCGTAAAATTTTGCAAAAACATGTTGCGAACAATGATTTAATATCCTTTAAAGCTGAAATAAATAAAAGTGCTAACTGGGGTGGTATACCGCTTGCCAGGCAACAGGCGCGTATTAAATACATAAACTCATAGGTGTATGATGAAACAATTGATGATTAGCATTTATTTGATTTTTACTTTTTTTTGTACTGAAGCAATAAGTAATGATGACAAAACTTATGTTAGCTTTGATGTTATAGAGATGAATGTGGAAAGGGTTAATGATAACTTATTCCGCTGGATAAAATTTCATCCTGATAGCGAGTTCCCATGTTTAAGATTAGAGATTTTAGAAGCAGGTAGAAATGCGCTTATCAAACGAAAGAATATTTGTAACGTGTATGATGAAGCTTTAAAAGTTACACATGATTTTAAAAAGTTATCATTTTTAGATATCTACAATCTGAGTGTTGAATCTCAGACTCTAACATTTGAGTTGGAGCTATCTCTACTGAGTCAAAATGTAGTTAATATGAATTGTTCAATTAAGATTGAAAATAAAGACTTTTCTCCACTTGTTTGTAACCGTTCAGAGTAGTTGGGGTAAAGTTTGGTGAGAATACCGTCCACATTTGTGGATGATTTTAATGATTCAAGTTTTAATGGACATATATTTAACATTTTTAATGTAATAACGGCTCCAAACTATCTGAAATAATTACTTAAATAAGTAGGTATGGTTTGGTACGTTTCAAAAAAGCTCAAGAGTTTTGTTTAGCTAAAATTTAAAGTTAGGTCTATGGGGGTGGTTTTAATGGCTAAAGGTACCGAAACCTTTTTATTATTCCCCCCATGGAAACTTTTGCGTAGGTTCTTATTAGTAACAATCATCTTACTTTTGGGAATGGTTTATTCAGGAATGACATTGTTAACACAGTACTTTAATACAAGTCCTGAGTGGCTGCTTGGCATTTTGTTTTCCGTTGGAATTACATTTTGCCTTATAAATTTTAAAGTAAGCCAAGGCTCTTTTTTTTGCGCAAATATATTAAAATTCTATGCTTTATCTTTAGCTGTGATTTGCTTACCGGCTTTTATAATTTTAGAAGGTAATGGGTATTATATTGCAACAGTTATCAATATAGCCTTTATGTTGCTTTCTTTTTATTTAATTAAAGGAGAAAAATACCAAGGTCTTATTAAATATCAGTATGATTTTTTTAAAGATATAAAAGACGCTCGTGCTGCTGTCGAAAAAGAAATGTCAAAAGGTAACCGAAGGAACAAAAAGTAATAAAATTTTACTTACCTTTATTTAATTTAGAACTTTAGGGAGCTATAAACGCCTAAGCTAAGGCACTATAGAAATGATATGGAACAACAAAACCAACAAACATTAACTAACCTTGTTTACGATATATACGAAAACCCAACTTTAATAGAAGAGCATCAAGTGCTTATCATGCCCTTGTTGAGCGATTTAGTTGCTAGTGCGCCAGCTGGGTTTGAGGGTATGGCGACGATGATTAATACCCATATTTCTAATGGGTTTAAATTCAAAAATCCTAAAATACAAAAATTTGAACTTGAGTCGGGGCTTTTAAAACTTAAAACGTATTTTCAAAAAATAAACCTATAACACCTACCTTTCTTTTTTATTGAGCACCCACATTTTTAATTTTAATGCAGCACGTGTGCTGCATTTGTTTTTCTCATTAAGGATGATGTATGAGCCTTATTACCACGAGTATTTTAATGCTGTTTTTACAGCCATTATTTGTATATTTAGCTCTTTTTAAAGAGTCTGAGCAAAGTGCCCGAAACCGTTCACTAGATAACGAAGATGCTTTGTATCTATTTATAGCGCCAGGGTTAGCTGTATTTTATCCTGATGACTTTTGGCAGGCAGTACTTTATTTAGGAAGTGTATGCCTACTAGGTTTAATGCTTGCCATTATTGTAAAAAGCAAAGCTAAAAAACGATTAACAAGGGATGACGCTATCGGGTTTACTATTGCCAGTTTTTTATTTTTTTGGCTTATAAAATTAATTATTGCTGGGATAGGGTATCTTTTTAGCGAAAATGCCGCGAATGGTTCAGCGGCCGACATAGGCAAACAAGCTTATTCATCAACCTCAGGTGAGCTTTTAAACTGGGGGTATTTATATTATCAGTTTTGGCCAACGCTATACTTTTCACTATCCATGCTAACCACTTTAGTTATAAAAATAATTGAAAGCCGGTTTGATAAACATTCAATTTCAGGCTCGCTGTTAATTTTGGGTGCAGTTTTAGCTGGCGTATCACCGTTATTTGGCAATGCTTTTATTTTAGGTGTGATAGCTAACTTTTTTATATTTTTTGTTGTGTGTACGGCATGCATAGAAATTGATAAAAAGAGCGATCCTTCAGCCGGTGCTATTAGTATTATGTATGCTTTTTTGCTTATGGGCGGCATCATGTTTAGTGGCATTGGTAAATTAATATATACACTATTTTATAATTAGATTAGTGATTGTTTTTTGATTAAAAAACATGCAGTATAATTGTACCTAATTAGACCCCTACTTTTTCAGTATAAATATGGCTGGTGTAATTAATTAGCCATATATATTAAGTAGTTTATAGCTAGGCCTTGGGAGAGAGTTTGCTTTGTTTTTATCGCGCTTAAAAATTTTTGTATTGGTAATAGTCTCTATTGCCGTTGTTTTTTTTACTACATCACAGGCTTGTGCAGATATGTTTGGCTTTTTTAATAAACAAGAATTTTATTTATCGGCTCCAGTAAAAGGGCAGTTATTAGATAATGGGCAGCCAGTTGCAAACACTAAAGTGATGCGCTCACTTACCTATGGCGATGAATACGTTGATGAAACCACAACAGATGAACAGGGTTATTTTACCTTCACAGAAAAAACAATAAAAACAGGTAAACCTTCTAATATGTTTGATAACGACTCGCTGGTTCAACATATTTATTTAGAAAACGGCACGCCAGAAGGGATTGTTTTGTGGTACACACTTGTTTCAATTCATGAAGATAGCGATACACTTAAAGCACTTCTTGCGCACTTAGAGTGTGATATTGGCCAAGAGCCACAAACATACGATATTCCAATTAAAGAAGATACAAGCCACACTTTTGCGATATACACATCATGTAAACTTTAACTATTTATTTAAAGGGAACTTATATGAATACTTTGACACCCACTCAAGCCGTACAATTAGCAAACCTTGCTTATAAAGCAAAAAGTATTAAAACCACTAATTTACTCAATCGCACACTTCATGCCTCTTTGCGCGACAATTTTAATTTTTCAGTTAATCCAGGTGCAGTACAAGGTGTAACGGGCAGCTTTTTTTCTCATTTATTTAATTTAAGCACGGGCTTTGCTTTAGTAGGGCATGGGCTTGGCGCGTATGAGGGCGATTCGGTTATAACTATTCGGGGAACTAACTCGCTAAGAGATGGATTAACCGATGGGCACTTTGGTGTGAGTGGTGGGTCAAATGGCAGTATGGTGCATGCTGGTTTTAATAAGACTTTTTATAGTATGAAGCCTGCGCTGCAAGAGTTTATAGCAGCGAATATTCAAGATAAAGTGACGGGTTGCGTTCATTTAGTTGGCCACAGCTTGGGTGGTGCGTTAGCGACGCTTTCTGCTGATTGGATCAAAGCTGAGTATTCACTTCCAGTAAAATTATATACGTTTGGTTCGCCGCGTGTTGGGCTTGAAAACTTTTCTCGCGCAGCAACATCCAGAATCGATAAAATTTATCGCTGTACACATGGGGCAGACCCAGTGGCTAAAGTGCCTTTATGGCCTTTTTCACATGCTCCGCACAATGGGCAAGAAATACGTTTAGATAGTGGGCAAGGTTTAAAAGGTGCAGCTCATACTCTTGCTGGTACGCCAGGATACTTAAACACTGCCAATAGCAATAATTGGAACAACTTAACTATACAAGCTAATCACTTTTTAAACATGCCTGTGCGTTTAAAATTTGAAGACAGAAATCAAGCATCATTTACCTCACATTGGGCAGATAAACTTGGTGCTGCATTAATTACCCTTTTAAAAGATGCAGGCTATTACAGCGCAGTTGCTGCCCAAGCAGCTATTGGTACTGGGCTCACTTTTTACGATATGTTGGCGCGAACGCTTGATAAAATAGCTAAAGCGTCAGCCTCGTTTGCAACACAAACCTTAGGTTTACTAGGGCATATGTTAGTGTTTGCAGGCAAAGTAATTAGTAAAGCGGTGGAGCTGACTTATAGCTTTATAAAATCTGTATTCGACTCAACCCTAGGCGCTTTATACAGAGCTGCAAGAGAAGGGCTTAGCGGCTTAGATTAACCTTAACTTAAATCTCAATCTCGCTCTAACAAAATAGCACCACTTTGGTTTTCGCCTAAGTGGTCGTTTTTGTTATAAATAGGGCACTTACTCATAGATAAACACCCACAACCAATACAGCCATCTACGCGGTCGCGTAGGCGCTGCATATACGCTATGCGCTCATCAAGCTGTGCTTGCCATTGCTTTGAAAGGGCTGACCAGTCTTTTTGTGTGGGAGTGCGCTGCTCAGGTAATGTGGCCAGGGTGTGTTTAATTTCATCAAGTGTTATTCCCATGG
>Ga0209348_1000122_pt1 | contig 48167 bp, 70 predicted proteins | sample ETNvirenome_2_30_FD_184065 | JGI IMG/M metagenome (GOLD analysis project Ga0209348, IMG submission 184065) | Marine viral communities from the Pacific Ocean - ETNP_2_30 (SPAdes) (version 2) | ecosystem: Environmental > Aquatic > Marine > Oceanic | place: Pacific Ocean | collected 2013-06-22 | reverse complement strand
ACAGGTTTAGGGTTTAGACCTGTGTTTGTAATGGTAAAACGCACAGACTCTAGTGGTGGCTGGCATGTGTTTGACAGTGTAAGATTCCCAAGCAACCCAATAGATAAACGGCTTGAGTGGGATAACGCTGAAGCGGAAAATTCTGATGCAACCGTTGATATACAGTTTGATAGTGATGGTTTTACTTTACTGACCAGCTTTGACAATATGAATGCTTCAAGCGGCGAATATATTTTTATGGCGTTTGCTGATACTAGGGACTCTGCTTTTTATAAAGACAACTCTGGCAATCTAAATAATTTTACCCCAAACAATATATTTACCCGTGATGTTATGCCTGATAGCCCGACCAATAACTTTGCTACGATGAATCCGATATATCACTCTTCTAGACAAGCTACTTTGTCGGAAGGGAACTTAAAGTGTGACACTGCTGGTTTTAATAATGCTGCAAATAATTACGGCGCAGTATCAACATTTGCCATACCAAAAGATAAAAAGATTTACCTAGAGGTTGAGTGTACTGATGCAACTGGAGCAAATTGGTATGCTGGATTCGCCACACAAAGTGGTTTAGAAAGCGGTACATCAAGCACTCAAACTGGTGGTGCAAGTGCTGTTACATTTTACAATCGTGCGGTGATGAAAAATGGCACACAGTTTCAATATTCAAGCAGTAGTGGAATTGGTGGTTTAGGTGGCGGTACTTCACCACTTGCCGCTGGTGATGTTTTTGGCATGGCTGTGGACGGCTCAAATGGTAATGTCTGGTTCCATAAGAACGGTTCGTACTTCAAAACGATTGCTTCAAACAACGGATCAACAGGGAATGTTGGCGACCCAAGCGCAAATTCAGACCCAGTAGCAACTATAGATAATGTGCCAGAAGAGGATCTATTTGTAGTTATTGGTGGCAACACAAGCGCATCAGCTATATTTGTAAACTTTGGGCAAGATGGTCAAAACGTAGCCAGCGCAAATTCAGATAGCGAGGGTATTGGCACGTTTGAATATGCAGTCCCGACAGATTATGTTTGTCTTTGTGCCGCTAATCTTACAACCCCAGCAATCGGCCCAACACAGAGCAGCCAAGCTGACGATAACTTTAATACGGTGCTTTGGACGGGCAATGGGACTGATGGTAGAACTATAACGGGGGTAAATTTTGCCGCTGATTGGGTCTGGACTAAGTCTAGAAGTGTGGCTAGAAGTCATCATGTTCAAGATGTTGTTCGTGGATTTAATGATGGGACAAAAGTCTTACGTCCAAACGCAGCCTCAGCAGAATCTGAAGTGCCTACTGACGAATATGGATTTGTAGGAACGATAAACTCAGATGGTTATACATTAGAAGATGGCACTTTAGGCAATGAACTTATAAACTACAATTCAGAAACATATGTGGCTTGGAATTGGAAAGCTGGTGGCAGTGCATCAAGTAATTCTAATGGCAGCATAACTTCAAGTGTGTCGGCTAATCAAGATGCAGGATTTTCAATTGTGTCTTGGACTGGCACAGGGTCGGCAGGAACAATCGGGCATGGCTTGTCATCTGCGCCAGAATATATCATTGTGAAAAACAGAGACTCTACCGCAGGTCGTATATGGCTTAACTACGTTAAAGCAGCAGCGAGTGATGCTGAGACTGATTATCTAAGTTTGAATGGCACGGGGTCAGTGGTAGATAATGCAGATATTTGGAATGATACTGTACCAACATCTACTGTATTTTCTGTAGGATCAAATGCATCTGCTAATGAAAGCTCAGATGAAATGATAGCCTACTGTTTCCATAGTGTTGAGGGTTACAGTAAAGCAGGAAGTTATAAAGGTAACTCCAGTTCAGATGGCACGTTTGTTTATCTAGGTTTTAGGCCAGCGTGGGTTCTGATAAAGTCCACCAGTTCAGGTACAAGCTGGTGCATTTTTGATAACAAGCGGTTAGGATACAATGTTGATAATAATCTTCAGCGGATTGGTTCGGGTACTAGCGCCACAGAACAAACAGATGACGATGTAGACTTTGTTAGTAACGGGTTAAAATTTCGTAGATCATCTACTAACTTTAATAATAGTTCACATACATACGTTTATCTCGCTTTTGCCGATGACCCATTTAAATTTGCAAACGGACGATAGGAGAGACTAATGCCGTGGAAACTAAATGGTAGCATAATCAAGGAAGGGCGTGGTTGGGTACATAATAATATCCAGCACCCAAAAACTTGGATGCGTTACAGTGATGATTTAAAAAAACAATATGGTTTAATATGGGAAGACCCACCAGCGTCAGAGGCTCCATATAACAATAAGTTTTACTGGGGTAGACAGACTGATGGCACTCTGATTCCAAGAAGCCTAACAGATATTAACGAAGTAGATGAAGACGGTAATGCTTTAAAAGATCCACAGGGCAATCAAATCGTAACACCCGGACTAAAAACCACATGGATTGCACAGACAAAACGCACGGCAAACAGCAAGCTTGCAGTACATGACTGGTACATAGTTCGTAACGCAGAAAAGTCCACAGCGATACCCAGTTCTATAACTACGTATAGAGATGCTGTTCGCACTAAATGTGCAGAAATAGAAACAGCATTAAATAATGCAGCCGATCTTGCAGCTTTTATGGCTTTATTTGAAGATGAGCTTAATTCAGACGGTAGTGTGAAGACGATTGCTAAAATCAACGACTGGCCTGATGAGATATAAAAACTTGACTTTTACACATAAATGTGGTATAATTAGAACATACAAATTAGGTATTGACAAATGAAGCTGACACAATCTTTAGAGCCAGAACTTAAAGTTCAAATGGAATTAGACGCACACGAAAAAGAATGTGCTGTCCGTTATCAAATGATGAATGATAAATTAGAAAGTGTTGATAAACGTCTATGGCGTTTAGAAGCTATGATTATGGCATCTACAGTAACTATAATAGGACTGGCTGGCACTGTACTTGTAGGGGTTGGGTAATGGCTATATTTAAAGGATTTAAACCTGAAGCTATGAATAAAATAGCAAAGGCTATGGGATATCAAGGAAACATGAACGAGTTCCAATCTTTTCTTGAAGAAGATCCACAGCGTCAGGAACAAATGAATAAATACACACGTGCTGCAGTTAATATGGCACGGGGTGGTGTAGTTAAGATGCAAACTGGTGGCGGTGTGGTAACTCCTCCGGGCAGTTCTCCCCCATCACAAACAGTGCAACAAGTACAACCACCCACACCGGGTTTTGGAGGAATGTTAGGTGGTGTTCAAATTACAAGCACTGCTGTACCCGGCACTGGTGCAATACCATTTACTCAAACAGGCACTACACGACCTCAACCCACTCCACAAGGCAGCACACAACTTACTGCGCCGGGTTTTGGCGGCATGACAGTGGGTGCTACAGGCTCCCCGGTTCAACCTCGTAGTGGCAATCGTGCTAATGTTTCTACCGCAGGAACTCAAACTGCACCTGTAATTACACAACCCACAACATCACAAACAACACAAATTCCTGTGTTAGATGCTAGTGGTAATCCAGTATTAGACGCTCAAGGCAACCCAGTGACACAAACAGCAACTACACCGGGCATAGCCGCATTTACAACAGAACAAATATATAATCCTGGTTTACCACAAGGCGGGGTTACTATGACAGAAAAGATAGGCTTTGATCCTAGTCAAGAAATAGCTGCTGGCACTGGACAACTTACAGGTGCCACTGTAAATATAAACCCTGCACAAGCTACAACAGCACAGGCTGCTGTTCAACAACAAACTGCTGCAAATACTATGCAAGCAACAACAGCAGCGGCAGGTATAGACTCTGCTTTACAAGCTACACAAGCTGCGCAGACAGACCCTAATGACCCTCGCTCACAAGTTACCGCTGCACAGCAAACGGCGTCTTCAGTAGGTAACCTACAAGCAGCACAGGGTAATGCCACTCTTATAAACAATCCTATACAACGACAGATACAGGCTGGTGAACTTGTAACAGGCACAGGTGTAGATGCTACAAAAGCAGCACAGGTAACTGCACAGACACAGGCTGCAGCAGCTACAGCTAATCCAAGTCAACAGACTATGGTGGCACAACAACTTGATGGCTTAATGCAACAGTTCCAAGGTGGTGCTACACCAGCATGGGCTGCAGGGGCTATGCGTAGTGCTACAGCAGCGATGGCTGCACGTGGTCTGGGTGCATCCTCTATGGCAGGACAAGCTATTGTACAGGCTGCTATGGAATCAGCAATGCCTATTGCAATGGCAGATGCGCAAACAGTAGCTAAGTTTGAAGCACAAAATTTATCTAACAGACAGCAATCAGCAATGCTTGCTGCAGAGCAACGTGCTAAGTTTGCTGGCATGGAGTTTGATCAGGCGTTCCAAGCAAAGGTAATGAACGCTAGTAAGATTAGTGATATTGCCAACCAGAACTTTACAGCAGAGCAACAGGTGCAGTTAGAAAACTCACGTGCTGCCAATACAATGAACTTAAATAATCTGTCTAACAATCAAGCTCTTGTTATGTCAGAGGCTGCTGCACTAGCACAACTAGATGCTGCTAATCTTAACAACAGACAACAAGCTGCAGTGCAAAACGCACAGTCTTTCTTGCAGATGGATATGGCTAACTTGTCTAATCAGCAGCAGACAGATATGTTTAAGGCACAGCAGAGAGTGCAGTCACTTTTTACAGATCAGGCTGCAGAAAATGCTGCACGGCAGTTTAACGCATCTTCACAAAATCAGGTAGATCAGTTCTTTGCTAACCTTGCAAGTTCAACTGCACAGTTTAATGCGTCACAACAAAATGCACAGTCACAGTTTAACGCAGGTCAAGAAAATACCATTGAGCGTTTCAACGCAGAACTAAACAACCAACGTGATCAGTTTAACGCACAGAACCAGTTAGTGATTGCACAAGCAAATGCACAGTGGCGTAAGCAAATAGCTACAGCAGATACCGCTGCTATCAACAGGGCGAATGAAATAAATGCTAACAACGTGCTTGATATAAGCAAACAAGCATACAACAACTTGTGGAGTTACTATGCAGACACTATGGAGTGGGCATGGACATCTGCAGAAAGTGAACTAGACAGATACAGTGCTATGGCTATTGCAGAACTAGACGCCAAAACATCTCAAGCTGCATCAAGTGCAGCAAGTAAGACTGCAGCAGGTAGTGCTATTGGTGGTTTGATTGGCACACTTGGATCTGCTCTTATTATGTGTTGGGTTGCAAGAGAAGTATATGGTAAACAAAACTCTGAGTGGTTTGTATTCCGCATATGGTTACAGTATGATGCCCCTAAATGGTTTAAGAAACTATATACTAAACATGGGCAATCGTATGCTAAACTAATATCTAAAGCACCACCATTAAAATGGGCAACTAAAAAGTTGATGGATATGGTAGTAGAAAACAAACGGAGAAAGCATAATGTCCAGACAGTATAATCCTGCAATATCTGCATACAATCGTATTAATTTAGATGATCTTGCTGAATTAGAAGCGCCTCAAAAAACAAATCAAACAGGGGGCGGTCTTCTTGTGCGTAGTTCAATGGGTGAACAATCAGGTTCAAATATAGATTACAAAAACCCTGCAGTAAGAGTAGCAAAACAGATGCAAGTAATACGTAACCGTAGGAATGAAATCAATGCTTAAAAATAATGAACCCGCATTTGACGCTCCAATACCGGGCATGTCTTTAACACATGAGTTAGGAGATCGCCCTTGGCAAACACCAGCGCAACATACTAATGTAGATGATGCAATAGACTACTACATGGAACGCATGAGTAGTGAAGAATTTATATTACAAGTAGTAGAAGTGTTAGAATCGGGTGTTCCTGTAACTGTATTAGCAAATACAATACAGATGGCTAGTGTTATGGATGGCATACATAGTTTAGATGTTGGTATGCTAGTTCTTCCTATGTTAATGGAAATGATGATGTTATTAGCAGACAGTGCAAAAATTGAATACGAAACAGGATTAGAAAATCCTGACAAAAATAAAACACGAAAGTCATTGATAGCAAAAGCTGTTAAGCAGTACGAAAAAAGAATAAATGAAACTGATAAAAAGTTAATGGACTTACCTAAAGAAGAAAAAGAAGAAGATGTAGAGGAGTCTAAAGGGCTTATGTCACGGAGAACAAAATGAGTTTTTTTACAGGATTTGCGACAGGATTAGCCAGTAGTCTGGATAAAGGCTTGCAAACTGCTATGGATAAAAGATCAAAACAAATCAGTAAAGCTGAAGATTTCATTATGCAAAGACAAGCAGACAAGCAAGACTTAGCAGATAAAAGAGATAAGATGGCTTTTGATCATTTAGATACTTTAATTAATGAAACAAAGGGTGATATAACGAAAGCGGTAGCTATATATGAAGCTGCAGGTGGAAATCCAGAGGATGTTGGAGTATTCTTAAACGATATAAAAGAAACACGTAGAGCAGGATTAGATTTTAATATAGAAGATCGTGTGGACTTTAGTAAAGTTGACCTAGCAAACTTAGGAAATATAGACTTACAGACAGGGCGTGACTTTATAAGAACTGAGCTTACGGGTGCGCCTGTATTAAATTTGGAAGATACAAGTGGTCTTTCTAGAATAGGACTAGGTATGAAAAATATAGGTAAGGGAATATCTGAAAATGTAAATTCTCTTATTACACCAAGAGAAAGAACATCTATTCAGGGTATAACAGGTGCTGTTATTGATCGCAGTGGTATGTTACCTGCTACTAAATTTGAGCAAGACATGTTAAACAGTATGCCGGATTTAGAAAAAGCTCTTTCAAATAATGTTCTTAAATTAACCACTGGTAAAGATCACATGGGCAGAACTGTAAATATAAATGATCCCAAATTATTAGTTGAACAAGCAAGATTAGTAACTGGACTCAAAACTCTTAACAGGGCCAAAGATACTGCCACAGGTGGTTTATCTGCAGCAACCATATCAAGCGCATTTTCTAAACGTGTTTCAGAACTAACAACTAATTCAGGATATAATATAAATTCAAATGGAGTAGTTACTTTGCAACCTAAAGGCGGTGAAATACTAGAGGGAGATGCGGCAGTTACACAATGGAATCAAATGCTCTCAGATTTAAAATCAGACTTTGTAAAAACCAGCATTTTAGATGATGACGGATCATTTAAAAGTAATGATGCGCAAGAAATATCTTATGCTTTAGGTTTAGGTAATATTGTAGAGAGTGTGCAAAAACAAATTGCAGATGCACCTAAAGTTTCACAACCACAAAACACATCAGCCACTGTAAAAGCTGATCCCGATACATATGTATCTAATGTTATGGCGGCAAACCCTAACACACCACCAGCAACAATACAGGCAGCTTTAGTAGCGGCTGGAGTTCCCCAAGCAAAAATTAGTCAAATATTAGCCAGTATGGATGACGACTCTTAACATGACCACAGACTTTGATTTTGATGCACTCTTAAAACCTGAAGAGGAAGAAGAGCAGCAGAAAAAAGCAGACTTTGATTTTGACGCACTGCTTCGTCCTGAAGCAGATGACGTTGATGCGCCTCTTGATTCAGATGACGAAGTTTCTGACGAAGAAATTAGTGAAGTAACTCAAGTATTATCTCCACCACCACCCCCTAAAAATAGGGGACGAGGCAGACGCGGCGGAGTTCAAGATGCTTTTGGACCTGCTGGTGCTGTAGTTGATGTAATCTCTAAGGATGAAGAAGACACTTTATCATTTCAAGAACTGTCATCAGATGCAGACTATATGGAAATGCTTAGAGAATATAGTGAAGATAGATTAGGAGAAGAGGGGAAACAACAAGAGAATGAAACAGATCAAGAGTATTTAGAGCGTTTTTTATCCCACACTCGCGAGTTTGAATTTAATAGTATAGATTTAGGGCAACAACTTGATTGGGTGCGTAACGCAAGTGAAGAAGAACGCATGAAGTTTGGTTACTTGTATAGCCAATTAGATAAACTTCCGTCATTTTATGAGGAAGGCGGCACGAGTGCAATTTCTGCTATGCGTGATTTTGGTAAAGCACTTTTGACAGATCCTTTAAATTACATAGGTTTTGGTGCAGGTGCTGTTGCAAAAACCGTGGGTACACGTGCGATAGTAGCCGCATTAAAACAAGGTGGAAAAAAAGCTGCTATTGAAGAAGCTGCAAAATTATCAGCTAAAAAAATGTTAAGTACAAAAGCTGGTAAGATAGCTGCTGGTGGGATAGCTGTGGAAGCAGGTGTTGCTGGTGTAGCAGACTTAAAATTACAAGAAGTAGAAATATTGTCTAAAAAATATGGCAATGAAACACCGGAAGAAAAAAGTTTAATGCGTGCTGGTCTGGTTAGTGCTGTGGGTTTAGGTGCTGGCGCATTAGGTACTAAGTTGTCTGGTGGATTATCTGGTAATAAACTACTACAAAATGCTAGAGATGCACGTGCTAAACAATTAAAAATATCAAGAGGTTTAAATTCTCGTTTAGCTGCTGAGAAAAAAGAGGCTGCAGCAGACGCTGTAAAAAGAACCGCTGAAGCTACGTCTAAAGATTTAAGTATTTCTAACTCAAATCAAAAAGTTTTTGACACTGAAGCTGGTAGACAAACACTAAATATGTTAGGAGAGCAAGCTGAAAGTGGTCTAACAGAGGCACAATTTAGGACAGAACTTATGCAACGCATGGGTAGAGTCGTAACTAACATTGTTGAAGACTTGGCAGAAAGCGGCAAACTTGGATCAATGGTAGATGCGGATATAAAAGCATCTGAACTGATAGGTAAAATTGTAACTGATTCACTAAAAGGTGCTAAAGGAAAAGGTGCGGAAGAAGTAAGAAGACAGACAGTAGAAATGCTACGAGGAACTGATACTAAAAAAGGTTTAGTTGATGAATTAGCAGCATTAGATATTGACGCAGACACATTAGAAAGTGCTATATCAAAAGCAGGTATTACAAACAAACAGTTTGTTGATGCCTTTGGCACAAGTTTTAGTGACGCTGGTAAGTATTTACAGACAGCATCTAAGGTAGGCAAAATATTAAAGGGTATTAGAGAAGTAGATGAAGAACTAGCAGAGGCTATAGTAGGAAATAAAAGTGCAGATACTATCATAGGACCAATGGGTAAAGCTCATGGTTTTATACAAAGGCTTGACCGTGAGCGTAGAGCGTTAATGGTTACACAAATTAGCACTACAGTTCGTAACGTAGCTACAGCAGGTGTACGTCTTACTATGGATACAGCGGCTGACTTAATGGAGTCTGCTTTATATCAAATAGGTAGAGGTGCTGATGCAGGGATGACTGGAAATGCTCCTACTGTTGCAGTGCAGCATCCGACAAGTATTATTAGAGATGCTTTTGGAAAAATTGCAAGACTTGCACAAACAACAGATACAGCAGATTTAGCTGATGCTTTGTTAAAACACAATCCTCGTCTTGCCAATAGAATGGATAGATCATTACAGGAAGTGGGTTCAGATCAGTCTTTGAGTGATATAACTAGAACTTTAAATGGTCTAAACATTGCTCAAGATTTATTTTTTAGACGCGCTATATTTACAGATTCTATAGATAAAAGGATGCGCCGTGCGGGTGTAATTGTAGACAATCCGGGTAAAGGACAATTTAAAAGTTTAGAAGAGTTTGCTGCCTCTGGTAGAGCTTTACCAGCAAAAGTTTTGGCTGATGCCGTTGATGATTCATTAGCATTTACATTTGCTCGTATGCCTAAACCCGGCACAGGTAAGGCTGGGGATACTGTGGGACATTATTTTATAAAGTTTAATGAGGCTATTGGACCTGTACCCGGACCAGTAGGCACAGCAGCTTTTCCATTTGCTAGGTTTATGGTAAACGCTTTACAATTTCAGATGAAGTATATGCCAACAAGTTTAGTAACAGCAGGTTACAGAACGATGATGGGTACGTACACTAAAAGATTAGCTGCTACATCTGAGGCTTTAGGTAAAACAGATCTATCTAAAAAACAAGCGTTGATAGCCCAAAGAGCTTTTGACGAAGCAAGACAAGATTTTTCAAAAGGTATAATGGGATCTGCCGCACTTTATATGGCAGTGCAGTATCGTGCTAATAATCAAGATATAAAATTTTATCAGGGTAAGAATGATGATGGTTCTACTACAGACCTTAGACCTTTCTTCCCCCTAACTCCATACCTAGCGTTAGCAGATGTAATTGTAAAATTAACCTCAGATCAACCCGCACCCATAGATGGAAAAGAATTTTTAGAAGCGTTTACTGGCGCACAATTTAGAACAGGAGCAAGTTCATTTATCATAGATAATTTTGCAGAATTAATTAAAGAAAAGGATGCAAGAACAACAGAAAGAATATATGAAATGGTAGGCGGCTACGTAGGAGAATTATTTGGTGGCGGCGCTACTCCTCTACGTGTAGTTCGTGACATACAAGCTGCTTACGATACAGAAGCTGCCATTGTAAGAGATGCTAAACAAACAGACGGTGTATCAGCGGAAGATAGATTTGTTAGTGCTTTAAAAAATACAGTAATAAAAGACTTACCAGAATTATCTAAAAGTTTACCTGCTTTAGAAAGTCCTACACGGGAAGGTGATATATACAGGCAAAGCCCTTTAGCTGCTCAAATTATGGGTGGTAGAAGAGAGGCACAAAGAAATGCAGCAGAAATAGAATTTGATAGATTTGGAATTAAAAGATTTCAAATAGTGCCGGGATCAGGAGACAAGGTAGCAGACGCTGCTGTAAAAAAATCTTTAGGTCCAATAGTTGAAAAACGCATAAGTGAATTAGTAACATCTGAAAGATATTTAAATAAGTCAGATAATAAAAAGAGAGCAATGTTAAATGAATACATGAAAATGTATAGATCAAGAGCAAAACAAATTGCAGAAATTGAAGCTAAAAAAGATACAAGTAAACCATTCACACCTTTTGATCGCGCACAGTACACTAAGATGTCTGACTTAGCCACACGTTTAGCAGATGAATATTATATGAATCATCCTGATTACGGTGGAAGAACTGTTCTTGAAATGCAAGAGTTTCAGCCAAATGTTAATCACTTAAAAAAGGCCATAGCAATTGGGCGTAGACTTGCAAGAACTGCAGAATAATTTAACGATTGTCACCGTCACCCTGTAGGCGGTTCCTAGCTTTCCTGTCTGCCAGTTTGTCCAAGTTATCTTCCATGACCCTACCAAGATTCATATCCACTTCTCTTGCTATCATTGCACAATACCACATAACATCTCCAATCTCGTGACCAATAGCATTTAGTTTAGCGTGATGCTCTTCTCTATCTGCACCGTCACGAATCAACTTCTTGACCTTGTTGGCAATCTCACCAGCCTCACCAGTAAGCCCCAGAGTTAAATACTCAAGGGCTTTTTCTTTAGGGAATATTGCCGTTTCTGCAGCCTTTCTTTGGTACTCCGTTGCTGTAATGTTACTCATATATCTTTCCCTCATCCAGTTATTTGCGTCTTGCTCTAGCTTGTTCACGACTCTTAACCTTTCTTAGATTCTCAAAGTACGCAGTATTCCAGCCTCGCTGCCACTCACGATACTGCATAGTATTCCGACTAATCTTAGGACGCATTTCTATAAATACAAATCTATCTTTATGATCGGGGTCAGGAACAAAGTCCCCACCCCTATAAAATGCATCATAACCTGATTGATATTGTATACGCAAAGGCGCATCATATTTAGTCAGATTGTTCCACCTCATCCTCAACTCCTTCATTCTGTTTCTGTTGTGGTTTGATAAAATATTTCTCAAGCATCTCTAACTTATCGTGATAGTCAGCAACTTGTGCAAGTTCTAGTTCTACAGTCTCTATAATATCAGAGTGTTCCCCGATACCAATTGTGTTGTTCATGTATATTTCAATGTTAGCTAGATGCTTATTAATATGTCCAATAAAATGCGCTCTTGCTCCTCGTATTATTACGTCTCTCATATTTTCTCCTTTCTATGATCTTCGTGTTCAATATTAGGATAGTAAACCTCAACCCATGACTTACATTCAGGACACTCTAAACAACTGAGTATAGTATATCGTTTGTCCGTAAGTTCATCTGCATCGTGGTCCCCAACCCACCTTAACTCTGTGTCACAATGCCAACACTCCATTATGCTGCTTCTATGTCTACAATCTCACACACACCAGCAGTACACGCTAACTCGCGTCCACCTGTTGTAGTATCTTCCTTCTCAAACTCTTGCAGCAATGACCAGTCTACATTTTTTGGCATCTTTGTCAAGAACTTTTTGTACTCATTTTTATCTATGTCCTGATATGGTGCTTGCTGATACGTATGCTCACTAAACGGAAGGAAGCTGATACCAGATACCTCATCAAAGTGTTCGTACACCCAAGCACCCACCTGCATCCACTCGTGTTCTTTTACAGAGATAGTAACAGATGGCTTATGCTCACACCAGTAACGCTGATAGGTAAGCCATAACTCTAGCTGCTCTATTGCGTTCATCTGTGTGCGTGTAATAGCACCCAAGGGTGACTTCATAGGAAAGCTGAACACTGTCGTTGAGTCGGGTTTCATTACGTCAGGTTCAGAAGGTATGCCTTGTGATACAAGGAACTGTGTAAGTGGATCTTTGTTATCACCACGTACAGTGCGTATGTAGTATGGATTATGTCTAGCATGGATACCAGACGCTGCGTCAGTAAGCTGTGATACTGTGCCACTAGGCTTAACGCAAGTTACTGCCGTAGACTGTGGTATTCCTAACTGCTTTGCCATAGCTGTATTAGTGCGAACTGCTTCATCTTTTAATATACCAAGCAATACAGGCAACTTCTCACCTGTCGTAGAGGTCATGGCATTGTCCATGATACCTGTCAAAGACACGCCAAGTAAACGCTCTTCCTCTGTGTTATCTTTCCATACCTTGCGTAGATATTTAAAGTTAGTCAATGTAGCTTGGAACGTGCCAAGTATTGTGGCAAGACGCACCTTTTCTTTTAACGTGTCCATCGTGTCATTCTCGCGGATAACTACTTCAGATAGATTACAGAACTGATAGGGGCGTAGGATAATTTCAGAACAAGGGTTACAACCAAAGTCATGTTCTGTATCTCGCCTACCATTTTTAGCTGCTTGTTTAACTGCAGATTGACGATTAAAGATACCACGCTCACCAGACTTGCTGTCGTAAAGAGATAACCACTCACGCATAAACGTACCCATCTCTGGCTTAACTTTATAAGCTACAGAGTTATTAGCCAATGCACGTTGACCTTCATGCTCCCACCACTGACCTGACTTAGCGTGTGCCATCTGGTCATCATTCAGATTAGACAAGCTGATAAGTGCGCTACGGCGTACACCACCTACGACTACAACCTCACCAATCTTACACATGATATCGTGACACTCAATAGGATATAGTCTACGACCTGCTGCACCCTTAAACTTCTGTACACAAAACTCAAACAACTCAACAAGAGGCTGTGGACCTGATGCCCTGCCGCCAAACGTCTTCAGTCTAGCACCTGCAGGACGCACTTCTGATACATCCCATGCTGGAATTTGTCCAGCGTATAACATAGCAATAAGTTCTTTTAGAGACTTTGCCCAACCCGGTCTGCTATCACCTACCTTAATCACTGTGTCTGTCTTATAAAAATCTTCTGCCACTATAGGTAGCTTTTCAATGTTATGACGCTCTACGCTAAAGCCTACACCTGTGCCACACATGAGAATGTACATAGTCTCGTCAAACGCACGTGGGCTATCTACAGGCACATAGGAACAGTTGTATCCACCAACGTGGCATCTGTCTAGTGCGGGGCCACTAGTCATCAACGCCCTCATGCTGGGCATGACGCTTATATTAAGCACAGCCTCTTCTAACTCTGCCCGTAGTTCATCAGATAGTTTATAGTTACATTTGTCTGCTAGATGCTGTTCCATATAATCAAAGTATCTGCATACAGTTTCACTCCATGTCTCTCTACGTTGCTCGTCTTCTTTCCAACGTGCATAACGTGATAGGGCTATAAAGTTTTGGTAGTCTGTTGGTAATTGGTTGTTTATCATATCTCACTCCGTAATTGTTCTAATGTGTTTAATATTAGCCCCATCTATATCATGGAAATATTCTTGTAGGCTATCTTCTAATTCTTCTCCTACCCTACCATCTGCAGGTACGGGATACTCATCATCATCTACCTCAATGGTTATGAACATTTTAACTTTTATCACTTGCCATAACCTCTTCTATCAACTTGTCTAAATACCACTTAGCCTTTTGCAGATCCTCTAGTGGCTTGTCTTTGTAATCAAATCTCCATAAATATTTCATAACATTACCCTGCAAGTAATACTTAAACCCTGTATCTGTGGCTGCAGAGATAGCATGTATACACTCAATACCTGTTTGATTGTAATGGGGTGGGCTGTTTACCATATCAACAACATTATCACTCTGTTTATTTGCTTGTGCCATACGTAACTCCTCATGTGCTATCATTGCTTTCATAAAATCTTCATGTCTACTCATGCTGACCCCTTAGTTCTAGTTGAAAAATCTATCTTAATGACGTTGCCATCATACACCTTTTCAACTTTATTTTCAAGTTCTTTTTCTAATTGTACTTCAATATCTACTTCATCATCCATAGATTTTACATACTCGTGCATTACATTTCTAATGGTTTCTACTTCTTCCATAATAGGCACTGAAGCACACATCATTTTAACTAAATGCATTACACTATTATAAGCATCATCATCAAGAGGATTACCAGATAAAGTTATTATAGATAAATCAATCTCACCAGACCAAACATCCTCTTCGTCTAAAAAAGGACGAACTCTTATTATGTAATCCTCATCGTTTAGTTTTTTCATCATTTGTTCTTTGTCCATTACATTCTCCTTTTCACTGTGGAACTAGGGTGAAGTGTAAACTTAGGATGTTTATCTTTACCTTTTTCTTTTATCCAACATTCGGGTATGATCCTGTCATAGTATCTAAACTTATGTCTTACACACCACATTGCATAACTTGTCTTAGATCCTTTTCTAATTTTTGCATTACTATTTTCAAACACAAAACGTATATCTAAATGAGGATGTTGTTTACGCACTAACAAATGTTTACGGCGGTCTGCAGCAGTAAACCTTCCCTTAACTTCTATAATGATACCGTTGTAAAGAATGAAGTCGGGGGTGTAAGTTCTATACGCTACGTCTTCCCATTCTATTTTGATAGACTCGTATCTAAACTTAACCTTGTCCGACTTCAGCTTATCAGATATGGTTAGCTCTAGTCCACTGCGAAAACCATACTTACGTGCTACTCTAAATTGATTACCGTTAACCAACGTCACGCCATGAGATAAAAGGGCTACCCCGATATCCTAAAGCCTGTAGCTCTTCGCGCAAGACCTTATCTGCTTCATTACGCGCTGATATCGCCGCACGTAAACCTGCAGTCTTCCGTTCACGATACTCCTTCCTAAGTTCCGCAAGATGTGCCTCTGCTTCTTTAATTTGTTCTGCGAGTTCATTTACTTCAATCTCCATTTATACATACTCCTTTGCTAATTTAACATATGCCACGATGGGCGGGTTTTTTGCCTGTGATTTTACAGCAGGTCTCTCCACCAAAGAAGGCCAGCAGTCAAAGCGATAAGAGCAAAACTTGCAGCCAGTATTAAGCACAGTATTGCCTGTCTCCTTGCCTCTAAACTTCTCTGGTACTGGTTGAAAACGCTTTTCAAACTTATTCTCCTTTACTGTTTCAACAGTATTCTTAATATGTGATATCTCTTTGTCAATGTCAAGACCTGTAGCTGGTATATATTTAAACTGCCCATTAGCTTTGTTTACAACCCACCAACCACCAGCCTTTTTACCTAACGCTTTTGCGTAACCAGCTAACTGGGCCACATACCCGAAGCCATCACCGCTGGCAAGACTGTCATAGGATTCAAACTTGTTTCTGTATGACCAGTCTGAAGCTGATTTAATATCATCAACTGCACCATCAATGATGAGGTCATAACTACCAGAAACGCTATCGTCACCAAGGTCAAGAGAAACTTTATCCGTGTCTTCATATTTAACTCCTGCTTCTTTTAGTATAGCTTTAAACACTGCTTCAACGATATCGCCAAGCATCATGTTCATAACAAATGTAGTTGGTGGAGGTATAGCTGCCTCTGGTTTATTCTTGTCATACCAAAGTTGGCAAGTTGGTCTACCTACATTAGACATACGCAGACCAAACTTGTCACGCTTGCTCCCCCCACCGAACTGACGTTTGAGTGCGAAGGCCACGTCAGACGCTACTTGTTTTATGGTATCGTCAGCCATAGATGACTTACCTTTTACAGCGTTTTCCATGTATTGATGTAACGCCAGTTCAGCAGGGTGATTCATTAGGCTACCTCATCTTCTTCAATGTCAATGATGTCATTTAACTGCATGTCAAAGTCTTCATCATCTTCTACCTGTGAAGATTTCTCTGCCCATTTGTTGATAATATACTCATTATAGTTCTGTAACCAACCCATGAACTCACCAAACAAAAGCTGATCTTCATCGGTGATCTCAATAGAATTAGTAATGTCTAAAGATGGTGATGGCACATAGTAGTCATTACCACTTGGGATCTTACGCAACTCAGTATTAAGAGTTACATTATGCTGTGGTGGTAGACGCTTCATCTTACCAAGCTGTGTAAAGATACCACCAACAGTCTTAAATGCTTCTTTATTTTCTACTTCCCAAATAAAGTTGCTAGTAGTCTCTTCTACAGGTTTACCATTCTCATCTTTAGGATTTACTAAATGAATAGCACCAAAGACTACACGTACGCGCTTAATAGATTTAATTAAGTCCTTATCCTTTTGAGGCAAGGCGTTGTAGTCTTGTATCCAACCAGCAGGTTTGCCACAGTTAAATCCACCATCGTCATCCTTCAAGTCAATGTTTAGGTTATCAGCCATAACAGTTTTAACATAACGATTGGGTGAGCCACCCTGCCCCATAACAAACTTCTTATACATATAGCGTTGCAGGAAGGGACGAATAACAGCAGACTCTGCGTAGTGTGTAGGCCCATCTGGTATTTCTAACTTGTATGTACCAGCTTTAACTAAAATAGATTCAGCACCAAGAATAGCTTTATGCTGTATACGTAGCCTAGATAGGAACATACCTTTCTTAGCAGTAGTATCATTAGCCATACCCATAGCTTTAGCCATTTCAGCAAAGTTATTAGTATTTATTGTAGTAAGTTCACTCATATATTTACTCCTTTCAATTGTAAGATGCATAGTTATATCAGGTTATGTCCTTCGTGTCAAGCCAATTCGGACCAATTTTTGCCTCTAAAAGTAGAGGAACATTAAATTCTACACCCCAACGCTGGGTAATTAGATAAGGCAATGCTTTATTAGTTTCGTCTATCACATTGATTACCTGTGACTCTTCGTCAGGATGTACATCAATAACAATACTATCATGCACTGTATTTACTATACACGATTTCATGTCCTGTAGCAAGTCATCTATGTGCAGCAAAGCGATAGGCACTATGTCTGCTGTGGCAAATGACTGAACAGGGTAGTTCTTTATTTGTGTAAAGTGTGACACACGACCAGTTACTTTACGCACAACGTCAGGAAATGAAAACTCCCTGCCACTTGGCGTTGTAATCTTTCGTGTCTCTATAGCCTCTTTAGCCAGTCGGGAGTGCCATTCTGCGACTCCTCTGTACTTTTGTGTAAAGTGTGTGTAATACTCTGCTTCCGCTGGCGTTCTCCCAAAGCCCGTTGCGCCATAAAGCGGTGCAAACGTGTGAGCCTTCGCAGTCTGGCGATCCGTAGGTTGACCAGCATCGGTAATAACTTTAGCGGTATATGAGTGTACATCAAATCCAGTAGATACTTCATTTATTGCAACCTTGTCCTGTGATAAATAGGCAGCAGTTCTAAACTCAAGCTGTGCAAAGTCAGCTTCCATAATCTTGCCACCAGCAAATCGTGACACAAATACTTTCTTAACAGGAAACGTGCCGCCACGAGGCATGTTCTGCATATTAGGTTCTGCACCAGAGAAACGTCCAGTGGCTGTACGATGCTGCAATAGACGCACATGTAGCTTACCATCCTGCTTAGTATACATCTGGATACCCTCAATAAAAGAGGATAGATATGTATCTACAGCAGATAGTCTACGTACCTTGTACAAGAAGTCAACAGCATCATCCATACCGTGTTGCTTCGCAGCAGACTCTAATATCTCTAGGTTTTGTTTAGATGTGCTAAACCCATTTGCACTTGACCACTTCGGTGATGGTGGCTTGAACTTTAAGCCAGCTACATCTTCACACGAAAGTAGATGGTAGCCAGCACCATCACAGTGTGGACACCTGCTATCCCTAGCAAATGGCATACCATTCTTTTTAGTTTTTCTAATGTATCCTGTTCCTTTACAAGTGACACACTGTTCAGCACTTGTTTTATACAAACGATCTGTATCCTTTTTAATTAATCTACGAAAGTCTTTGTCGTCCATGTATGGATCAATAGCATTAATCCAATGCTGTTTGTCTTTAACCTTACGACTATATATTACCCAAGACAATTGCTCTGGGCTGTTTAGATTTATTGGGGTATCTCCCATTAGCCTGCGAACATGGGCTTGTAGGTCATCTATTAGTTGCTTCTTTTCTTGTTCAAATTCTTCACGCACAGTTTCTAGTGCGTTCTTGTCAACAGTGAAACCACGCTGATAGATACGTGCAAGACACACAGCCACCTCATTAGTTAGGACTACAGTATTCAACAGCCCAGCATCATCACAACTATGCAAACGCCTTACTTGTTTATCACACAACTGCTGCGTAGCATTAAGGTCAGCAGACAGGTACTCACACAATTCGTTGTATGGTATGTCGCGAGTGCTAAGACCCTTCTTAAAATATTCTTTTAGAGTATCCTGTTTTTTAGTATCTAAATCGTAACGCTCTGCACATGCCTCAAGAGACAACGGCTCTTTAATACCACGCTGCAGCACATACTCTGCAAGCATCGTGTCAAACACAGGGCCATCATACTTGAAGCCTGACTCCCACAACCACATCAAATCGTATGCAGCGTTGTGGCAGATAAGTATAGTAGCTTCGTCTAGATACCACTGCACACGCTCGTAGTAGTCCTGCTGGTTGGGTACGTCACAATGGTCAAATGGAAAGTGTCTCTCCACACCTTGGTCAGTCAACACACCGATCATAGTCAGTGAGTTCTCTGGCTCAAAGGGATCAAGATGCATCTTGCCATCACGCTTTGTGACAGTATTTTCTATATCAAGTGTCAGTTTCATTTAATTTCTCCTTATGTTCTTCAAGATACTTAACAGCATTTTTAACTGTTGTCAAGTCATCACGAAACCCACCTAGTCCATCGTTGCAATGTTTACATATGTACCCACGAAACGTATTAGTATCGTGACAATGATCTAGTACCCAAGTTCCTAATAACTTTTGTCCATACTTATTTACCTCATCTATTGTACGTGTACAGATTGGACACTGATAGCTTGCCTCTTGAGGATATACATTTGTCTTTCTAAGTTCTGCTATGACTTGCCTATGTCCTTTCTGGCATGACTTACAAGTTCTTTTTATTTCTGCATCACCTGTTTTTGTATATGACATCTGTTGAAAGTTCTGTATTGGTTGTCTTATGTCACACTTTATGCAGACAAGACCGTCCTCACATAGATCTTCAATAGTGTTATCGTTGAAGAAATCTAACTGACTCAACCTTCATACCTCGCGTTAAGGTAGTTAAGTTCACAGTTAACCATGCCATGCCAGCCATTGAGCTTATTCTTAACAATGTTGACATGTCGCAGTGGGCTTTCTTCTTCCTGCCCCTCAACAGATGGAGACTTACCAATCAATATCATTAAGTCTGCCTCTGCTGCTTTACCAGTGCGACTACCTTCCATCATGCTCTGGTTCAATTGCGCCCGACCCTCTGCATCTGCAGATAGCTGTGACATATAGAACACAGCACAGTCATAGGTCTTAGCAATCTGCCTTGCATATATAGCACAAGCCTTGAGTGCTTCATCTGGCCTTGAATAGTTGCCACCTGCACTAAACTTATCACCCATATCTAATACAAGTATATCAGGATTATAAGACTTGCAAATAGATTCAACCCAAGCCATATCCCTACCCTGACATTCTTTGATACGAATGTTTTGTGATATAGGGTAATACTTAGCAGATGCTTTGGCAAAGTCCTTGCTTATCTCATGGCGTGACATGCCTGACGCAGCATTAAGATATCTCTCTGCCACACGCTTGCCAGACTCTTCGTTACACAAGATAATGCACTGCGCACCCTGATGTGCAAATCCACCCGGAGCAGCGATCAAGCTGGCATGAAAAGATGTCTTGCCCACATTGGGTCTAGCACCTACCTCAATCAAGTGTCCACCACTCACACCCTCTATCTTACGCACGACAGATGGTATGTTAAACTTCCACTTGGCCTCAAGCTCTGCTGCAGCCATGATGCTTTCAATGCTGATATCTTCCCACTCAATATTCATGTTGGGTATGAAGTCATCACCATACTGCTCAAGTAGATTACGCAAACGCTCTAGCGTAGACGCATCACCATTGACCATATCAAATCCTATGTTGGCAACATCCTCGCCCACAACCTGCTGGAATAGTTTTGATAACACCTCTTGTGCTACATCACTACCCATTGGCTCCTCACGTTTGATCGTAGCAAACATAGATGCATAGCCCTGCTTCTGTGCAGTGGTTAGCGTAGGATTGTTAGACATAAACAGAGCCTCAACCTCATCGGGTGTGACAGTGCGCTCGTACCTGTCCATAGCTGTGTCAATAGCTTCTTTAATCTTACGTGCATCTTTGCTGAACAAACGTGGTGGGCATTTGCTACCACGATGGTCATCGTAGAATGACTTGTCCATCAGACTTCTAATTATTGATAATTCCATTTAGCTTCTCCATATCTGTCGGGTTACGATATTTAAGATCATCATTCAAACGTAGTACACGAACATCGTTTACATGACCACGTAATTCTTTAGCCATCTGTAGCGTCTTAGGTAGTGCATCGGGGTCTAACGCTATGACTGCTGTTGAGAACTGTGCAAGATACCCTTTATGCACTTCCTGTAAAGAGGTGCCAAGAAGCGCAACCCCGACAAAGGAACCGTAACCAACAACGGCTGCACTCACACAGTCCTCAACAACTACTGCGACTTTACCACAACCATACACATATGGCAAGCCACTTTTTCCATATCTTTTCCATTTTGGTAAACGCTTGCCCAATGCTCGCCCTATAGCATCTACAAGTCTACCGTTGTGTGATATGGGGAACACAACCCTATCTTCTTTCACATCATACAACACACCCAACTCATCTGGGTCAAGCTGATAGCTACAACAAAACTGTAACACATCATTTGTTTTTCCATGTGGTACAATGTAATCAGGCAATTTAAATTCTTCTTCAGCAAACTGCTGCGCATTACCCATACTAGCACGTATATCATCTACAGTTAAATGCACACGATTACCACCACGAACATTACAAGATACTTTGTAGCAGTTCCATACAAGACTACCAAGATTATTAGTCACAGTAAAAGTATTCTTACCACCACAATTAGGACAATCCATTCTTTTAGTTTGTCCATTAGACAAATCTAAATCAGTTATAATGTTATATATATTATTCATTATATACACTCTCCTTGTTGGCAGTTAATTGCTTTTACCATGTATTTTACGTGCTGTCAACGCATTATTTGCACTTGCATACGTATTTTTCATGTATGGTTTTACTGACTGTGGGTTACTGTGTCCTGTAACCGACATGATTTGTCCCATAGGAACACCAGCTTCAACCATTTGTGTTGTACCTGTCCTGCGTAAATCCATCAGGCGTAGTTCATCAGACAGCCCAGCTTCGCGCATGACAAGCCTTCCAGCTTGGCCTAGTCTATCTATACCATAGGGATGGTAGACGCCGTGTACGGGCTTTATTCGGGGCGCAACGTACTGTTGAAAACCAAACTCTTGCTCCTGTTGTGTTAGCATCTCAAGCAGATCATCTTGTATAGGTAAAGTTACCTCTGCCCTACGCTTAGACTGCTGAAGATGCAGCTTACGCTCTTCAAAATCTATATTATCCCATGTCAACATACGCATGTCACCTAGACGTTGACACCATTCGTATGCCATGTGAACTATCAATCCGATACTGCGCCATTCAAACTTAGAATAAGCAGTGTCAAGAAATTGACACACATCTTCATCCGTCCACACTACCTTTCGTTGTGGTGGTGTTTTACGTTTGATGTTTGCAAATGGATTAATGTGCGTGTATTCCATTTCAATAGCGTAACGAAACACGATGGATGATACAGTGCAGACGTGGTTGGCGAGACTGATGCCTCGCACAACCCAACCTTCATATGCGTGTTTGGCTTGCTTGCTTGTGAGTTCACAAAAATTCACAGAGCCAAAATCATCCAGCATTACACTAAGAAAATATTGATAGTCTTTCTTAGTTCTGCTTCGTAACATCTTGAAATCATTGGAATTATAGTACTTATCCACAAGATGTTTTACCGTCTTCATGCTGCAATCAACTCTTTGAATGGCTTGCTGTCAATCCATTGGGACACCTTGCTCTCACGCTGGAACATAGACACTGCGTTAGTATCCTTGCCAGTGTTGCGCAGGGTAAAACCATTGCGATCATCAGCATAGCTTGCATAGTTAGTGAACGCAGAGTACAAAGCCCAGACATTCTGACCACGAACTGATGCCTCTTGGTTGTACAAGTTAAGCATCTTTTCTGAAGTGCGATCCGACTTGAGCAAAGTCTCAAGCATAGACTTAACGTCACCAATATACAATGGCTTGTTAGCCCAGCTTTGTAGACGCTTTGACTGCGCATAGAATGACTGCGTAGATTCACGCAGGTCACGAATAAATCTAGCCATGCTAAAATTAGCAGAGTTCTTACGCCTTACCTTGTCATGCTCACCACGAATCATACCGTTGGTGCAGAAGAAATCTATAGCACCAAAGTATGTCTGGTTGGAACAGCTACCATCAATACCATGCAAGGCAATGATACGCTGTGCGATGGTGGTGCTGTGTTTGTCTGTCTCAATACGAGCAGTCACATTGGGCAGGGTCATGTCAAGCATAGCCCATGCATTTTGACGTGCGACATTCCATTTTGTGGTCATGCCATCTCTAGCTACATAACTGAGATTTTCTGTGATAGTGTCCACTACACCAGTGAAAAAAGCATCATGGCTGGCACAGTTGAACGTGTCACCCACCACACCAATGTATTCACCAGTGCTACTGTTGATGACATACTTCTTGTCTCTCACCTTGGTAGGCTCAAACACTGGGTCAAAGTCAAGGTTCTCTGGTAAAAAATCTAATGGCATATCTATTCTCCTTTCTCGTTGTTATCATCAGCAAGCACCCAATCTGCATAATATAGTTGCTTGCCATTATCATCTTCTCGTGGTGCAAATTTTAACACTTTACACATTAAGCTATCAAGTTTTTCTAGTTTGCTCACATCAGACAACCACACATCTTGACACTCTAGTAATGTATCAAGAGTGCTGCGTAAGTCATTACGAGCATTGAGAAATTCAAGTCTCTCTTCATGTGTTATATTCATTCTATTGTCTCCTTTCATGTCAACTGACGATTATCTTGTGTGAGTTGTACCACACAAAAAAATATTTGTCTACAAAATAATTGCTGCCAGTATGGGTGCAACAATAAATATAATTAGCACTGCTTCCATCTCCACTCCTCTCAAAACTTGGTAACTAAAGTGACACCCTCTTTGTCTAATTGTCTCATAGCCATGTATTCTCTCCACTTAGCATCTATCAGGGCTTGGTCTGCACCTTCAAATATTAGGTCACCATGTTCACGCATCAGCCTACGCCTCTCGTCTGCCACGTGCAGCAGTCGTTTATCACTGGCCTTGTCTGGATATATTGGATCTATATACATTGTCGTCACTCCTTTCATGTTTATTATGTGCTGTAATTATAGCCCTCATTTGGGTCATAGTCAATGGCATAAAATCTAGCTTGTACAATTCTTTGACCCTTGTTTTCTTTATCTTCAATTAAATCCCATTTAACTGGACAATCCATAAGCCATTCGTGTAACTCGTCATACTCAGTTATCATCCATTCCATCGTCATCACTCCTTTCTATGCAAAAGCATTGCTGTTCTGGATACTCAAAACTACGTATGGTAGATTCATAGTGGCACTGCGACATCCAAGCATGGCCAGACCACACCTCTAGTTCTACGGTATACGCATTGATTGTGCCTAAACAGGCAAGCACTACTGTTATGCTATTCATCCTATTATCCTTTCTATGATACCAGCTATGGCATGATAACCTGCCCAGCCTAAAAATAAAAAAATGCAAAAGAACACGAACATTTCAATGCCATCATGCGTAAGGTAATAATATTTCACTTTGTGCCAATATTTATTCATGCTCACCTCCATTTCCTCTGCCAAGCCCACCAAAATACTGTGGCTTACGCTTGGCTGTTTCAAATACACCTGCCGTAATGAACACACCTGCTATCAGCAAGGCGTGTAACGCAGCACTGATACCGAACACAACGACAGAGCCTACCCACATGCTGAAGATAATACACCACATCCATGCCAGTATCTGCATGACCAGATGCCTTGTGTTTGTGTCAGGTATGTTGGACAGCGGATTGTATCTACTGTCCATAATTAGTTTGTATGTGTTACGCATCGTCATCAATCTCCTGTATACTTTCTAGCGTCCAGTCATGCCCCTCATCAACTTGTATCCATCCTACACATGATGGTGCTATACTCCACGCAGTATGTTCATCAGGTGCTTCAATGGTAGTTTCAAATCCCACATCCATTGTGGCAGTCACTCTATACTTAGGCATCATCATTCTCCTTTACGAATAGTTCATGTGGTATCTTATCCCACTCAGCACGTCTGATACGCCACTTGTCATGCTGGACAGGTGTGCAAAAGCGCACCCACTTCCTGCCCACCACTACCCACACAAGGCGTGTGCCACATACAGGATAGCGTGTGTCGTATAGGTCACAACGGTATAGCTGGGCATCAGACCACGTTTTTTCAGTGGGCTTCCAACTAGGTGACAATTTCATAATAGTCCCCCTCACAATGACCATACCAGCCCTCTTCCCATTCATGTAGTTTGTATGGATAGTCGTAGGGCTGCATCTCATTTACCAGTGATAGCATTTCTTTTATGGTCATGTCAAATAGTTTTCCTGTGTGTATTTCACGCACAACTATTATTTGGTTTGGGTCAGTCATATCATTCATCCTTATACAGTTTATACATTATATAAAATATTCCAACTACACATGCAACCAGATAACCGCCAATGAATACATCATCCCACGGCATCTGATTGTATACGCACAGTGCTGTCACGCACTTAGTCATGGTCAGTCCAGCGTTTCTTAGCTAGTTCAACTGCTGCATTGTGCAGTTGGTCTTCAGTCATATATGCCTTCCAGCTCTGATGCTGTTTTACCAACTGCTCGTATGCCTCTTCATACAGTTGTTCTAAGATTGCCTCGTTGTAAATGTTACTCATTATGGGTATCTCCTTTTTAAGTGTGTAGCTACAGCATAATCAGTAGTTTCATCTTTGTCAAACCAATAATCTAGCATGACAAATTTTTGACGCTTGGCATTAGCACGTTCTATCTCTGCACTTGTCATGCGTCTTTTATTCACCCTTTTGGTACGAAACTTCGTTGTCTTTACTCGCATTTTTTCTATCCTTTTTTCTGTTGTATTGTTTCTTGTTTGGCACAATTTGTGTTGCAGTTCTGCGCCTATTCTGTGCCATGATACGGGCTACAGGATTGATGGGTCTAATTGTTACCATGTTATTTCTTCTCTAAGTTATATGCTACAATGCCCCAGCCTACGACTAGACACCATGCACTGCATCCAAACAGTGTCCATGATAGCCATGTCATAGAGCCTACACCATGTAGCGACAGCATGGCAAGCCCAAAGAATATGCCCACCATTAGCATTGCAATCAGAAACAAGTCTAGCATTTCAAATTTTTTCATCAGTCTATTTCCCAATATTTCAAAGTGTAAATTCTAGCTGATATTCATTTACCCTAGACCAATCATCATCGGTCAATCTGTCAATCTGTTTATCTGTTAACAGATGAAATATATTGTAAAGATTTACAATGTCACCATCAGCGTTGCGTTTTAATTGTCTAAACTCTTTTGATGTCATGTTGTTTGCCTTTCTGTTTGTGTTAATTCATACCACCTATTGGCAGCACCTATTATCATGTTGGTGTATTTGATAGCATACCCAGTGCCAGCAGTCAAGTCACCCTTAGTAATTAGATGTTTGTGCATATGCTCTATGCTGTCCCAGTTATCCAATAACCGCTTGCATAATGCGTCAAATTCATCATCTGTCAACACCTGCCTATCTTCTTTGTAGTATAGATAACTACTCATAAGATAGTAAGGCACAAGCCTATTGATAGATAGGTTTTCAATTAGTGTGTTTGCGCTATTCATTTCATCACCTCTCTAAATTGTTAGGCCATTTCTTGCGAGGGCTGGCTAAACCCACTGGTATGTTATTTATAGTCGCTATCCAGCTTAACCGTGTTTATACTCACCCGACTGTTCTATTATGTTATGTTATGTATTCTACGCCATGTCACCCATGTGATAGCTTGCAATTCAAACGCCTTGAGTGCGCGACCATTGACACGGGTACGCTTACACGCCTGCACATATTGCGCTTGAAGTTCGCGATATTCTTTTACGCCAATGTTTGTTTTGTCATCGGTCAAGCCTACACGCTCAGCATATGCGATATTACGCGCATGACCGTCTATCGTGCATGTGTCATCGCCCATAATGTTACGATAGAATGAGACAATCTTTTGACCGTTCAATATGTCAATCACCCCGCTATGATTAGGCATAGCTTCCAATATAGACCATGCTTTGCGTTTCATGGCATGATATGTAGACACTTTCACGCTGTCTATGTCATCACCATTGAGAAACGCTTGGCACAAATCCCTAGCGTTAACAATGTTTCTATCCCATTTATTGTTAGGCGATAATGCCGCACAAACACCCGTCACAATATGCAACGGTATGTCTAGGTCTAGTGATATGCGATTGCATTCAGATAGCGCGTTGGCATACCATACGATACCGTCACGCTTTTCTTCCGGTGTTGCCATTTTGTAAATGGCTAAGATATTTTCTACAGACATAATATACCTCTATTGTTGGTTGATAGTGTAGTTATGGGGTGCAATGCACCACGATAGCACATTGCACCATAACTTATGCCGCATCACGTTTTGCTTCAAACATGATAGCACGTTCCTTTTCAATTAACTCGCTAATAATAGGCTTTGCATTTACCGTTGTAATAGGTACAAACTGGCCTTGCTTATTGCGTGATACTGATAAGAAACCGTTGTTTTGTGTTACAATCATTTTAAAAATCTCCTAGATTGTTGGTTACGTTATGGGTATTACATTACACCCCATAATTACACTAGTCAATAATATAATACGGGCTGGATATATGGCATCACTTTTGTAGTGTATATCCCACCCGTATTATTGCACTAGGACACCTTTTGGCTATGTAACTCAATCATAGCTCTATAGCCCCCGCTCTCATGGACATTGCTTACCATAGGCAGTTAACCTATGTATTTAAGAGCTTCGCTTTGTGGCTAAGTTGGCTATCTTGTCGTTGGCACGATTCAAGATTAAGAGACAGTATTTATTCTTTTTGTTTTTGTGTTCTTCCGTCTTATTGTCTCAGTAGCTTTCTAGTATTTGCCTATCCGCTCTAATGTAGTGGTGCAATTCGTGGGTTTAACCGCCTAGCTTACACCGTGCTAGTATCGTTGTTATCTGAAACTGTACCCTCGCCCGTTGGCTCTATCGGTCTTTGTTTCTGCTAGGCATCTTGTCGCTACCCCTAGGGCTTGTCGCTAATGCTTTGCTTTGTTCGCTTCAGTCTCTAAACACTAGCACCAAGTGATTGATAAAGTAAACCCCCAACTAACATATTGATTTATAAAGATAAAATAGCATTGAGTAAAATAAGCTATTGATTTTATTGAATAATTATTTTTAAAAAAAATTAAAAAAGATAAAAATTTTTTTTTGTATTATATAAGTATACATATTTTTTGAGGGGTATGTGCTGCGCCTCTTCATCCGGTACCCATTTTGCATAAACATATATTCAGTCACATTTATTCTGGCATAGACTGTTGTGTTATCAGTCTATATTCATACTATATGCCCCATATTTATCCGCAAAAACAATGGTTTATCACCACAATGGCGAAGTTTTATTGGTTTTTTTATTTAAAAAGCATTGATTATCTATTTTTTTGAGGCTGGAAGCTAGGCCGGGCAGCAGCCAGTGGGGGGTCTACCGTACGTGTATACATAGAAATACACAGATCAGGAAAATTAAGTGTTAACCACAAGTTAAACTGACAGTTACATATGCTCAAGCATTATTTATTTTACTATTGGGGGTTGACAGGGTTGACAAAATCTGGTATAATTATGTATAACTAAGGAACACTTAAAGTGACTACATTTAAACTGTTTATAGAATAGATATTAAATACTCTTAACTATAACATTTAACTGAATTATAAGTTAGTCGCTACTAAATTTTCTTTGTTAATACACTTAACTGCCTATATCTGTAATTAAATAAAAGAAAGTTCTTGACATTGGCTAAAAAATCTGTAAAACTATACACAGATAATGTACTAGAAGCATTTTATCGTGCTATCTGTACTAATTCATTAGACCGTTTACATATCCCCCACAGTGATGTCTTCTATGTGCGACAGGCAGTAGAGGCGCACTATGGTCGTTCATTTACTTTAAAGCACGTAGAAGATGCAATGAGGGCTGAGGGGTGGAGAGAGAAAGATGAGTGATGATACCTATTACCTTTTATATATTCCTATCCGTAATAGTCATGCCAGATGGCACCCTTAAAAGCTACACAGAAAATGTAGTTGAATGCCCTACAGAAGAAGCTGTGCTACAGATGCATCAGCATAGATTAGACAAAGGCGAAATAAGAGATTGGGCAGCATCTTGTGGTCCAATGACTTTGATGTTTAACGAACCACCTAAAATGCCTGAACCACCTGTAGAGGAGTTGTCTACGTAATGTCTGTCAAATATCGTGGCATAACATTTCCCGGATATAACAAACCTATTAAGTCTAATCGTCCGGGTAAAAAGAAAATGGTTCTTGCCAAGAAGGGTGAGACAATCAGATTAATTCATTTTGGTGCTACAGGCTATGGTCACAACTATAGTGCTGCAGCACGTAAGTCTTTTCGTGCCAGACACAAGTGTGATACAGCTAGTGACATATTGTCAGCACGATATTGGGCATGTCGTACCTTGTGGGGTGGGGCAGGTAAACCAAAACAGTCTAGCCCCAAAGCAAGGAAAGGAAAATACTAATGGCGTATAAAGTTAAAAGCGGAGACACTGTATCACAAATTGCAAAAGATGCTGGTGTTCGTATTCAAGATATTGTAGCAGCTAATCCCAACTTAAAAGATGTAAATAAAATTCGCGTTGGACAAAGTTTAAAAATACCAAAGCCTCGCACTGGTAAAAACATTGGCTCACAAGGTCCATTTGGTCGTGTATCACAAACTGAAATGAGCATGATGCGCGATGATGGTAAAGCGTTTGCTCGTGGTGTACGTGCTAAAATGAAAGCTGGCGCAGAAACAACACCAACACCAAAGAAAGCTAGAACAACTGTAGATGAAAAATCTGGACGTTCTGCTCTTTTGGCAAAAGCAAAAACGAAGAAGCTACAAAAAGAAGGTAAGCTGCCAGTATCTGGTGTAGCTAAAAAACGTGCAGAAGCTGCAAAAGAAAAAGAAAGACAGAAAAAGAATAGAGAGAGACTAGCTGCACTACGTAAAAAGGTTGCAAGTAAAAATGGCACTAAGATGGCTACACCAAAATCAAAACCAAAGAAGAAGCCTAGCAGACGCACAGGAAGGAAAAAGTAATGGCAGATAAAAAGAAAAAAGTCCCCGTCATTGCTATATCTGTAGGTATGGCTGATATGCCTAAAGGTAAAAAGGGTCCAATGAAAATGGCTATGGGTGGCATGGCTAATGGAAAGAAGCATATGTATTTAAATGACGGTGCATTAGTAACAGAAAATTTAAATCCGGGCTTAAAAGCATTGGCTAAAGAAAGACCAGACGTAGTTAAAAAGATTCTAAAAAAATAATGGTTGCTAAAGTATCCACAATAAAACGTAAGATACGTTCAGGCCAAAAGCTAGGCTTCAGTGAAAGAGCAAGAGCAGTAAACAAAGGATTGTTACCAAGTGTCGCAAAAAAGAATACCAAGAAAAAAGGGACAACCCGCCGGGTCTAAGAAACACAGTGACCTGTACACGGATGAAAACCCTAAAGGTACAATCAGAGGTTTAAAGTTTGCCACAGTCAAAGATGCAGAAGCATCTGTGCGTAAAATAAAAGCGTCTAACAGAAGTCACAATCATAAGACACAGGCAGCTATCGCAATGGAGCAACGGGCTAGGGCAGCAGGGAAGATTGCTGCAGCTAACGTGTACCGAAGATTTATTGAGTCACAAAAGAAGAAGACACGTGCATCCCGTAGAAGCTGATATACGCAAGTGGTCACATGAGTTTCTTGAAAAGCCTAGCGATAAACTCAACGGACTGCCACCATGCCCATATGCTAAACAAGCATGGCTAGAAGATAAAGTTATCTTTAGCATTAACACGGGGCTGGATGGACTAGCAGAAGAAATAAAAAAGTTTTCTACTCACGACTATGATATAGTTGTATGGGCAGAAGAAGACTTACCAGAGATGGGCTATCTTGATGGATGGTGTGATGGCGTAAACGAAGCCATGTCAATCGCTGGTGTAGATATGCACCTTATGGTGTTTCATCCAGACTATGATGCAGAAGAAGCAGGTCTGGACTTTTTAGTACAAGATGGTGTCACAGATGACACTTTAGAATATTGCATGGTGTTCGTGCAATTACTATCAAAGCTAGACGATGCGGCTTTGAGTTTAGAAAAGTCTGGATACTATAAAGAGTTTCCAGAATGGGTTTATCAGAGTTTGGTCATAGAGAGAAGGAGACTTAGAAATGGCAATGCACGGTAAAAAGAAGATGGCAAAGAAAATGCGGGGCGGTGGTTCTGTAATGCCAAAGCGTATGGCTGGCGGCGGTATGGCTAAAATGGCTAAGAAGAAAATGCGCGGCGGCGGCATGATGAAAAAGAAAATGATGCGCGGCGGTATGGCAAAAAAGAAGAAGTAAGCTATGGCAGGACATAAACCAAAAAGCACTGTCAACAAAGCCGGAAACTACACCAAGCCTACAATGCGGAAGAATTTGTTTAACCGCATTAAGGCTGGCACAAAAGGTGGTGGTGCAGGTCAGTGGAGTGCTAGAAAAGCTCAGATGCTTGCAAAACAATATAAAGCCAAAGGCGGCGGTTATAGGTAATGCCACCACGTAATTATAAAGATTGGACAAAGAAACCTAAAGTAGAGTATGTAAACTCTCTTATATATTCTGATCGCAGTTTATACGAGCAGGAAATGGAAAACATATTTTCTAAGGTCTGGGTGCCTATGTGTCACATTAGTGAGATGCGAAACAAAGGTGATTTTAGAACAATACGTATTGCAGATAAGAGGGTTATTGCAATTAATATTGATGGTGAAAATGTACAAGCCTATTATAATACTAATGACATTGATCATCGTAAACCTGCTGGAACTATTACCTATGACTTTGCCACTGTGGAAAAACCTTTGCACTGTGAGGTAAAACACGGTGGCATGGTCTGGGTTACATTAGATCCTAATCCAACGCAGAGTGTAGAAGAATGGACGTGTGGTGCGTTTGACTGTATTGCAGATGCCATTGATACAGAAGAACTAGAAGTATTTCACTATCATAAGGCAGTCATAGATACAAACTACAAACTATGGCACGATACTAATTCAGAGTTTTACCATGACTTCATGCACTATTTTAATCGCGTGTCAGGATTCAATGATGAATATTTTGCTAGAAAAAATATCCCATTTGATAACGGACACGTCAATGTCAGTAGCTTTACAGTTAACTACGAAGAGTACGATGGTTTTGAAGACAGAGGAGAACTTAGTTTTCCTAACCTTCCACCTAACCAATGGTATATGGTAGACTTATTCCCCGGCTATAATTTTAATTTACGCGGCAGTGCATATCGTAGTGACATTGTAACACCACTAGGACCAAACAAAGTATTGATTGAGTTTCGTGGCTACGGCTTGCGTAAAGATACAGAAGAAGAAAGACAGACACGTATCAAACATCACAACTCTATATGGGGACCGTTTGGTAGAAACTTACATGAAGACCTGATTGGTGTCGCAGGTCAAGGCACTACAATGCGAGAAGGCACAGAACCTCGTAACATTTTGCATGGTAGGCATGAGAATAGTACAATCCACGATGAAGTAGGTATGCGTCACTACTACAGCGAGTGGTCTAAATGGATGCAGGTAGATGCTAGTAATCCCGCACTAGCAGCATGAAAATTATGATAATTAACCAATTAAAGAGGAACAGAGATGATTGCAGAAACCCTTGCGGGTATCGCACTGGTGAAGAGTGCCGTAGATGGTATTAAGTCTACCATCAATACCGCCAACGATATAGGCGAGATTGCTAAGTATGTAGACAATCTGCTTGAGGGTGAAAAACAAGTACAACAACAAAGATCTAAAAAATCTGGGTTAGGTTTAGGAGATCAACTAGGAATAGAGTCAGTGGCTCAAGAAGTCATAGACGCTCGTATAGCGCAAGAAAAAATACAAGAGATGCGCACATTGATTGACCTACGCTTTGGTCCCGGTACATGGCAGTCTATAGTAGATTTAAGAAAAGAACGCATAAAAAAGTTAAAAGAAGCACAAGCAAAAGCTAGAAGAGAAGCTATTCGGCGGCAGCAAGAGATGATGGAAAATATAAAAATAGCCACAGGAATTGGTGCTATAATAGCTGTAGGTATAGGTTTATTTATTTTTCTCTTGACAATTATGTAATATGATGGTATAACTTAAACATGGCACTAGCAAAATCACAAAAAAGTTTAAAAACTTGGACAGGTCAAAAGTGGAGAACCAAGAGTGGTAAAAAGTCTTCCGAAACAGGTGAGCGTTATTTACCAACCGCTGCTATCAAGGCGTTATCGCCGCAAGAATACGCAGCTACCACCCGTGCTAAAAGAGCAGGAACTCGTGCTGGTAAGCAGTTCGTCAAGCAGCCTAAAAAGATACAAAAGAAAACAGCCAAGTTTAGGCGAGGAGTAGGAAGCTAATGTGGACAGCATTGATAGGTCCAATTGCAAATATTGCAGGGAGTTGGATGGATGGCAAAGTTGAGCAGACAAAGGCGAAAGCAAATGCTAATGTCGCAAGAGCTAAAGCTGAAGCGGCTATCATGGAAAAGAAAGCCACTGGCGAAATTGATTGGGACATTGAAATGGCTCGTTCTTCGGCATCAAGTTGGAAGGATGAGTGGCTAGTAGTTTTATTTAGCATACCATTAATACTGGCGTTCATTCCCGGTATGGAAGGTATAGTGCAGAATGGATTTGAACAACTCAACAAAATGCCTGAGTGGTATCAATACAGCCTTGGTGTTATTGTTGCTGCCAGCTTTGGTGTACGCAGTGCTACAAAATTCTTTGGTAAGAGGTAGTCCTAGTGCAGATGTGGAGTATGTCCAACCTAACCACAGAAGAACAAGCAAGGAAAAATCGTGAAAAGGGGAAGAATAATGAGACGAAAATTTACCATGCGACCAACAGATCGCCCCATAAAAAAAGCAGTCAGACCGGGAATGGGAAGACCAAAACGAAGACCTACTAAAACGCCAGCAGCTTTGGCTGCATTAATGGCAAAAGCAAAAGCAAAAAGACCAGTAACAAAAGCTGTTCGTCCCGGTATGGGTACGGGTACTAAAGCCTCGGACGTTGGTATGGTTAAAAGACCAAGACCTAAAAAGGGCATAGGCATAGGCGGCATGGGAGCAGCTAAACTTCTTGGAGGCGGCGGTGGCGGTGGTCAACGCGGCAGAGCAGTTAGAAGACGAAGACGCAGATAAAAAGTGAATAACTATGACAGGCGTAATGGAAAGAGTGCTGGCGTGGAAGCTACTACCACGACTAATGATGCTAATGATGTCAGTGTCAGCATGGAGAGTGGTGGAATGGTTTATGACACTGGAAAATCCGACAAGTCAACAAGCGGCACTGGTGAGTGTAGTCACGGGGGCCATGACAGGTGCATTTGCGGTATGGATGAGCCACGAGGGTAATGCACATCAAACCCAAGCAAAACGCCTAGAAAGAGAAAGTCGTTCAGAATGACACATATAATATGGGCGTTGATGTTAAATGTTTGTTTTGAAAATGGTCAGTGTTTTAGTCAGACCATTCAGTGGTTTGAAAATGAACCTGAATGTTTAGAGTTTAAAGCCATACACGAATCAATACCAAGAGATGGCGACTGGAAAACTGTTGAGTATAGTTGTGGTATAGTAGGGGCTATTGGTACATGAAATATGATAGACAAGATTTAATAGAAAAACTTATAGTATCAGAGGGACTACGCCTACAAGTATATAAAGACACATTAGGAATTGATACTATTGGTATTGGACGAAACCTAGAAGACCGTGGCATAAGCAAGGAAGAACTTGACTGGATGGACTACCCATCTATTGACCACGTATATGAATGGGGAATCACCGAAGCTGATGCGGTCTATCTAGCAACGAATGACGTACAGATTGTTGAGGAAGAACTGGTACGTGCGCACCCTTGCGTAGACAGGTTAGACTCTGTACGTCAGCTTATATTAATAGATATGGCATTTAATATGGGTGTGCCTAGACTGTGTAAGTTTAAGAAGATGTGGGCTGCTGTAGAATGTGGTGACTATCCTACTGCAGCAAAAGAGATGCTTGATAGCAGGTGGGCAACGCAGGTAAAAGGCAGAGCTACTAAGTTAGCTAATGCTATGCACAACGGAGAGTTTTAATGTCTAGTGCAAGAACTTATAAGTCAAAGTATCAAGGTGAAGGTGGTATTTTTAAAGCTAGTAAAACAGCATCTGGTCAGCAATACATGGGAAAATCATCAGGTAAACCAAGATTTGGTGATGCTAGATATTTGGACGGGTTGTTCAAAAAATTTATTAAAAAGAGTAAATAATGGCTAGAGAACTTACAGAAAAACAACAAGCGTTCTTAAACGTCCTGTTTGAAGAAGCAGGTGGTGATATGGTACAGGCAAAAAAGATGGCAGGATATTCCGACACTTCTAGCACTTCGGATATTGTTAAAGGTCTCAAAGAAGAAATACTTGAGGCAACACAAATGTACATGGCTCGTAATGCGCCGAAGGCTGCGATGGCGATGACAGGTGCATTGTATGACCCGACTGAGTTGGGTATTCGTGATAAGATGTCTGCAGCGAAAGAACTGCTTGACCGTGTAGGTCTAGTGAAGACAGAAAAGATGCAGGTAGAAGCAAGTGGCGGTGTTATGCTTATGCCACCTAAAGCACCAGTAGAGGATGATGACTGATGGCCCCACCAAATAAAAGAAAGCGTTCTTCTAGTGCAATATATCAAGAAAATAGAATAACTAGAACTATGGAAACCCCAGATGGTAAAACTGTATCTGCTAAAAGCACAGGGGTAGATAATAGAGGACTTCATTATTTTACACCATCAGATAATCATCGTTTAGAGTTTAGAGCAAAGGGCAAAGTTCCTTTTTCTATGAAAACTCAAGCTATGGGTATAGATTATGCGCTTTCTGGAAAAGAAGGAAAATCAGATTTATTAACTAAAGAACCTTCGGATAAAGAAATAAATGAATTAGCGGCACAAAGAAAAGCAGAATACGAAGAGAAACAAAAAAAGAAAGAACAGGAAAAACGAGAAAAAGCTAAAAAGAAAACAAAAAAGAAGTTAAAAACTGTTGCTGGTGGCGGCGGTAAATCTGCTGTTGGAATGGGTATAAGACCACCCGTTTCCGGCCCAACAAGAAAATTAAAAATGCTAAATAAAGGCGGCTCTGTTGATTATAGAAAAGGTGGTATGGTTCTGTCTACAGTAGATCACCGTAAAAACAAATGAGTAGAAGCATAGGCAAGTGGAAGCTACCACAGCCAACAGACATCAAAGAAGATAACGAGTGGATACCTATTCCACGTATTGCACGTACAGTACCATTCGGATATAAACAGGATGATGAAGACCCCGACATTCTTCAACCTATACCAATTGAATTGGATTTGCTAGAGAAGGCTAGGTCGCACGTAAATCAATATAGCTATCGTGAAGTAGCAAACTGGTTGAGTACGCAGACTGGCAGATACATCTCGCATGTAGGTTTGAGGAAACGGTTAAATAATGAGCGAAGACGTAAGAATCAAGCTGCAAGCCTCCGCAAGTGGGCAGAATATGCGGAAAAGGCAATCGCCAAAGCGGAAGAAATCCACACGCAAAGAACAGGCTCAAGAGCCAGCAGCTAAGACTAAAAAGGTTTCATATGAAACACAAAGCATAGAAGAACATGCTAATGTGTTGTTCAAGCCAAACCCCGGACCACAGACGGAGTTCTTGGCTGCAAGTGAAAGAGAAGTTTTGTACGGTGGTTCTGCAGGTGGTGGCAAAAGCTACGCTATGCTTGCAGACCCTTTACGATACATGGGGCATCCACAGTTTAGTGGGCTTCTGCTGCGACACACCACAGAGGAGTTGCGCGAACTTATATTTAAGTCGCAGGAGTTGTACCCAAAAATCTGGCCCGGTATTAAGTGGTCAGAAAGAAAGATGCAGTGGACTGCGCCATCTGGTGCAAGGTTGTGGATGTCCTACCTTGATAGGGATGAGGATGTCTTGCGCTATCAGGGTCTGGCATTTAGCTGGATAGGCTTTGACGAGTTGACACAATGGGCCACACCGTATGCATGGAATTACATGCGGTCACGTCTACGGTCCACTGCAAGCGACTTGCCAATTTTTATGAGGGCTACGACCAACCCCGGCGGTAGAGGTCATCACTGGGTCAAGAAGATGTTCATTGACCCTTCGCCATACGACAGAGCCTTTGATGCAACCGATATTGAAACAACCGAAGTCCTACGGTATCCAGCAGGACATAGCAAGGCAGGAAAGCCTTTATTTAAAAGACGATTTATACCCGCAAGACTTTCTGATAATCCATACCTTGCGGAAGCTGGTGATTACGAAGCCATGCTCCTATCACTTCCAGAGCAGCAGCGTAGGCAGCTTCTTGAAGGGGATTGGGACATCAAAGAAGGTGCAGCATTCACTGAGTTTGATAGGCGCGTTCATGTTGTTGAACCTTATCGTATACCTAGTAACTGGGTTAAGTTTCGCGCTTGCGACTATGGCTACGGCAGCTATAGTGGTGTTGTTTGGTTTGCCGTTGCGCCTTCTGAACAACTTGTGGTATATAGAGAACTATACGTTTCTAAAGTCCTTGCCACAGACTTGGCAGATATGATTTTAGAAGCGGAAGCGGAAGATGGTAATATTAAGTACGGTGTTCTGGATAGCTCTTTGTGGCATAAACGTGGCGATACTGGTCCTTCTTTGGCAGAACAAATGATTAGCAGAGGATGTCGTTGGAGACCATCAGATAGAAGTAGGGGCAGTCGCGTAGCAGGTAAAAACGAAGTGCATCGTAGACTGCAGATAGATGAATTTACAGAGGAGCCTAGACTTGTTTTCTTTGATACTTGCACACATGTCATATCCCAACTTCCCTCAATACCGTTGGACAAAAAAAACCCAGAAGACATTGACACAAAGAGTGAAGACCACTTGTATGATGCTCTTAGATATGGTATAATGTCACGACCAAGATTTAGTGTATTTGACTATGACCCAATGGGTAGACCCGGTGGCGGTATGCAAGTGGCAGATGCGACCTTTGGATACTAAGGAAAAGCAATATGGCTGAAGATGAAATTATGATTGAAGATGATGCTATCGCTCTGGAAGATACAGACGATACATCTCAAACTGACACTGACGTAACAAATATTATACCATTTATTATAGATAGGTATAAGCGTTCTGAGGACTATAGGTATCAAGATGAGGAGCGTTGGTTACGTGCATATCGTAATTATCGGGGTCTGTACGGCCCGGACGTTCAGTTTACTGAAGCAGAAAAATCTAGAGTATTTATTAAAGTTACAAAGACTAAAACGCTGGCAGCATATGGACAAATTGTAGATGTTCTGTTTGCTAACCAGCGTTTTCCTTTGTCTATAGAGCCTACTGAATTACCAGAAGGAGTTGTAGCTGATGTACATTTTGACCCTAAAGAACCAGAACAATTGCGTAGTGAAACTATGCTTTCAAGTCCCTATGGTTTTGAAGGAGACGGCATGGATTTCCCAGTGGGTGCAACCGCCCAAAGTCTTCAAGAAAAACTTGGGGTACTGGAAAACAAACTTGAACCAGTACAAGATAAATTAAAAGAGGGTCCGGGTAAAACACCTACAGCTATTGCATTTAGTCCAGCTATGATTGCCGCTAAAAAAATGCAAAAGAAAATACATGACCAGTTAGAAGAGTCTGGCGCAACCAAACATTTACGTAGTGCAGCATTTGAGATGGCGTTGTTTGGCACAGGCGTAATGAAAGGCCCATTTGCTATAGACAAAGAATATCCTAACTGGGGTGATGATGGTAATTACGACCCACTATTTAAAACAATACCACAAGTAAATCATGTATCCGTTTGGAACTTTTATCCTGACCCAGACGCTAACAATATGGATGAAGCACAGTATATAATTGAGCGTCACAAAATGTCTCGCACTCAATTGCGTAATCTGAAAAAACGTCCATACTTTAGAAGCGGAGTTATTGATGAAGTTATTCAAATGGGCGAAAACTATACTAAAAAGTATTGGGAAGAAGACCTAACTGACTATGCACCAGAACATGGTATTGACCGCTTTGAAGTTCTTGAGTACTGGGGCATGGTTGATGTTGAGCTTCTTGAAGAGCAAGATGTAGACATACCAAATGAATTAAAAGAATTTGATGAACTACAGGCAAACATATGGGTATGCAATAATAAACTTTTGCGTATGGTTCTTAATCCATTTAAGCCAGCTAAGATACCATATTCTGCTGCACCGTATGAACTAAACCCATACTCATTCTTTGGTGTTGGTATTGCCGAAAACATGGATGATACGCAGACATTGATGAATGGTTTCATGCGTATGGCTGTTGACAATGCTGTTCTATCAGGCAACTTAATTGTAGAGGTTGATGAAACAAACTTGGTGCCGGGTCAAGACTTATCACTATATCCCGGTAAGATATTCCGGCGACAGGGTGGCGCACCGGGCCAAGCTATTTTTGGTACTAAGTTCCCTAATGTAGCACAAGAAAACATGATGTTGTTTGACAAAGCTCGTGTGCTTGCAGATGAAAGTACGGGCTTCCCATCATTTGCTCATGGGCAAACTGGTGTTCAGGGCGTTGGTAGAACAGCGTCTGGTATATCTATGTTGATGGGAGCAGCGCAGGGTAGCACAAAAACTATAATTAAAAATGTAGACGATTATTTGTTAAGACCTTTAGGCGAGGGTCTATTCAGATTTAATATGCAGTTTGATTTTGACCCAGAAATTAAGGGTGACTTAGAAGTTAAAGCTCGTGGCACAGAAAGCCTGATGGCAAATGAAATACGTAGTCAGAGACTTATGCAGTTCTTGCAAATTGCAAGTAACCCTGCACTCGCACCTTTTGCTAAGTTCCAATATGTAATCCGTGAGATTGCAAAGTCTATGGACTTAGACCCCGACAAAGTTACTAACAATATGGATGAAGCTGCACTGCAAGCAGAAATTATGAAAGGGTTCCAAACACCAATGACAGAGCAAGGGCAAGTACCACCGGGTGCTGATGCTATGGACCCAACAGGTGCAGGCGGCGGTAACATTGGCACAGGGCAAGTACCAGTGCCGGGTGAACAAGGATTTAGTGCAAATGGACAACAAGGAACTACTCAGCAAGCTCAAGCCGCTGGTGAGCAACAAACGCCAGTGGGACCACTTCAATAATTATTTAGATGCTTTAATTGAACAACAGCATCGTACATTAGAACAGGGTGATAACACCGTATTAATGCATCGTGCGCAAGGGGCGATTGCGGTGTTGCGTAATATCCAAACATTAAGGGATGCAGTCAATGGCTAAACGTATAGCAGAACAAATGGAACTCTTTGAGCCAGTAGAACGTGGCTTTCAAGAAGGTGGCCTTAAAGATGAAGGTGGCAAAACAGACCCTGTGTCTGGTAACGAAGTGCCACCCGGTTCATTACGTGAGGAAGTACGTGATGACATTCCTGCTCAGTTAAGCGAAGGCGAGTTTGTTTTTCCTGCAGATGTAGTGCGTTACATCGGTCTTGAAACATTAATGCGTATGCGCCAAGAAGCAAAGCAAGGCTTGGCACAGATGGAAGCTATGGGTCAGATGGGTAATAGCGAAGAGGCTACTATGCCAGATGATTTGCCGTTTGACATGTATGACCTTGAGGTAGAAGATGACGGACTAGAAATGCAAACAGGTGGTATGGTTCCGACGCCTATGTCCACAGCTATGGGTGCTACGACTACAGGCGGTTCATATAATCCTGCTACCAATCAGTTCCAGCCATTTGCTAATATGGGTTTAACTCAACCACAGCCGCTAGGCACAGCATTTACACCCCCGACAGCAGCTTCTGCTGCATACAGCCCACGTTTAGGTGGTACATTGTTTACACCAACTACTCCTGAAGTCCAGTATCAACAGCCTACGTTGTATGGCACAACTGGATTTGGCCCAGAGGGTGTAGAGTTTGAGGATGTTACTTATGTAAACGAGCAGGGACAAATACTTAATTTTAAACGTAATAAACAGACAGGACAATTATTTGATTTAAGTGGTAATCCGACTGTAGTACCTGAAGGTTATACAGAACAAGCTAAAGAAGAAGAACAAGTAGAAACTACACCAACCACAGGTACGGGCGTACAAACAGCCACAGTTCGTGATGACGGTGGTAGAGAAGACGCTTCTCCAACAGGTACAACTACAGCTTTTGGTGGTAGTTTAGATAGCAAAGGTAGAGTTTCTGGTGGGTTTAGAGCAGACATATCTTTTGATAATGTAGGTAATATACGAGGCACTGCAATAAATGCAGGGTTATCTGGTCTAGGACAACTGCTTGGAAAACCTAGTAGCTTTAGTTTACCAAATGATGCAATAGCTACCCTTACAAATGTTGAGCCTATTAGACCTGCTGGTGTATATGCAGGGAAGCCAGAAGTTTACACAGCGTCATTTACAATGAAGGGAAAAACATATAATGATTTATTTACAGACAAAACTGTAACGAGCAGAAAAGAAATGGAAGAAATAATAAATTATATGGAAGAAAAATACGGAAAAGGGTTAAACAACAAAGACAATACGTATGATTTAGATATAATTAGAGACGTAATGACAGCCGAAAAAGCTGTTAAGGCAAGCGGAAAAGCTAGGGCGGCTGAAGCTATAGGTAACGTAGCTAGAGATGCGGGACTGGTTGGCAAGGATATTACAGATGCTGACGTAGCGGCGGCAAAGGCTGCTGCTGCTGCTGCTCCTGACCGTGACCCAGACACAAGCGGAGACCAAGGTGATAGAAGTGATTCAGCACCGGATAGAGGTATGTCTGGTCAAGGTGATGTAGGCTTTGGTTCTGGTACAGACTGCTTGACAGAAAACATGAAAGTCAAACTCAACGGCGTAATTGACTTTGTAACAAACATCAAAGTCGGTGACATTATTGATGGCTCTGTTGTTAAAGAAGTTCTGCACAAGCATATGCGTAGCGGCTACTTCGTAATCAACAATGAACTAGAAATAACTAACGACCACCCTGTATGGGCTAAGTCTGGTGGTCTTGGTAAAGCTGACTGGACACGTCCAGAACAGTTAGTCGTAGGAGACACTATTAGTGGTGTTAAGGTCACATCTTTAAATTACATTGACCGCATGACACCAACAGTATCCATCGTAATTGATGGTGACAGCTTCGATGTATACACTGAGGGCAACACATACACTGTCCACGGTAGATACAGAGAAGTGCGTCAAGAAGCTGCGTAAGAGGCTTAAATCTTACAATATGTTGGCTACCTAATCCCCCACCCCGGCGTGGCTACGGTTGGCCCCAACGAGGAGAAGTACAATGGCTGAACAAGCTACAATTATGGCTGAAGAAATGAAGCCCGAAAAGAAAGTTGCGTTTGCAAATCGTAAGTACACTAACGAAGAAAAACGCAAGATGGAAGAGGAAGAACTAGAACAGTTGATGAAGGAACAGAAGGGCGAGGTAGAACAAGAAGCTGCTGAACCAGAAGAAGCTGAACCTACAAACGCAGAAGAGCGAACATTTAAAAAGCGTTACTCTGATTTGCGTAGACATCAACAGCAACAGGCTGAAGAGTTTAAAAAAGAAATAGAAACACTTAAATCTCAACTAAGCCAAGCTGCACAAAAAGAAATGAAATTGCCTAAGTCTGATGAAGACATTGAAGAGTGGGCAAAAGAATATCCAGATGTGGCAGCGATAGTAGAAACAATTGCTATGAAGAAGGCACGTGAGCAATCTACTGCCCTTGAAGAAAGAATGAAAGCAATTGATGAGTTGCAGTCTAGTGCTTCAAAAGAAAAAGCTGAAGCAGAACTAATGCGTATACATCCTGACTTTGGTGAGATACGTGACAGTGATGAGTTTCACGACTGGGCAGAAGAACAGCCTAAGTGGGTACAAGATGCGCTGTATGACAATGACAATGATGCACGTTCTGCTGCTAGAGCCATTGACTTGTATAAAGCTGATATGGGTCTTAATAAAAAAGAAAAGCCTAAAGAAGACAAAGCTGCAGCTAAATCTGTATCGACAAAAAACTCAAGAAGTAAGCCACAACAAGACGAAACTTCTACCTACATAAAAGAGTCAGAGGTACAGAGAATGTCTGCACAAGAATACGAAAAGCATTCCGATGAAATCATGGAAGCTATTCGCTCTGGTAAGTTTGTATATGATGTAAGTGGTTCTGCACGATGAGTATCATATATAAACCACAAAAAGAAATGGAACTCTTTGCCCCTTTCGGCCCAACTATGGGATACTACCGTATGCCAGATGAGTTAGTCGAAAGTTTGAATAGTAAAATGTCGGATAGACTAGAGGACTATTCAGATAATTTAGTAGGCAAAGTAAAAGCAGAGTTAGCATTTGATGATGAAATAATAAAGATTGCACAAGAGGGTTTGGGACAATTTGTAGGTAAATATCAAGCCTACTCAGAAATACGAAACTCTCTTGGTGCAAAGTCATTAGATGTAGAAAACTATAACTATGGACTGCAGGTAATTTCAGGTTGGTTTGTTAGACAATTTGAAAACGAATACAATCCATTACATATACACACAGGGTCAAGATTGTCTTGTGTGGGTTATCTGCAGCTACCTGAAGGTATAGAAGAAGAGTGGGAAGAGGACTATAAAGACCATCATCCTGCTAATGGACACATACAGTTTGCATCAGGTACACCATCAGGATATACCTGTACAAACTTTGTAGTCAAACCCCGAGTGGGAGACTTCTATGTATTTCCTTCACAATTATTTCACTGCGTATATCCTTTCTACACGAAGGGTGAGCGTAGGTCTTTCAGCATGAATATGAACTTTATTGAAGTGCCGAAAGAAAAAAGTGTTGACAAATAGTTATATATGGGTATAACTATAGTCAGATTAGTGTAACTTTATTGCGCAATATTGTTACACTGAATGTCGCAAACAGCAAAGTCTTACGGATTACCTGAAGACCTTGGCCTGACCCGTACAGTCACACCCAAGCAAATCAGCCTCTAATAGTCTTGTGAGTTTGCATCTGTAAAATAATGCTAAACGGAGATTTAATCATGGCATTTACTACTGCTAGTGGTTATGGTAATCTTCCTAATGGTAATTTCTCTCCCATTATATACAGCAAACAGGTGCAGCTTGCTTTCCGCAAGGCATCTATTGTTGAAGCAATCACCAACAATGACTACTTTGGTGAAATCGCGCAGATGGGGGATTCCGTTAAGATTATCAAGGAACCCGAAATCACCGTTAAGGAATATGCACGTGGTACAACTATCACGCCGCAAGACCTTGACGATGAAGATTTCAACCTTACTATTGACAAAGCTAACTACTTTGCATTTAAGGTTGACGACATCGAAGAGGCACACTCACACGTAAACTTCCAATCTTTGGCAAGTGACCGTGCTGCGTATCGCCTCGCTGACCAGATGGACCAAGAAGTTCTTGGCTATCTGTCAGGCTTTAAGCAATCAGCCATTCATGGCGCACCTAACGCTGTTAACACTTCTGTTAATGGTAGTAAGGCTGTAACTACTGCTTCTAGCGGTGCTAACCTTGTTGGTGCTGAATTGCTTGCGTCTATGTCTTTGGACGCATCTGACTTTACTAATACATCAGGTTCTGCAGGTTCTGCAAATAACTGTATTGGTATTGAGCCACGTGCAGGTGGCGCAACGGCTGCTAAGTCCAGCACTGCTGGTAACGCATTCCCACTGCAAATCATTGCACGTATGTCACGTCTGATGGACCAACAAAATGTTGATACCCAAGGACGCTGGCTCGTTCTTGACCCAGTTTTCATTGAGGTGTTGAAGGATGAAGATTCACGTCTTCTGAACTCCGACTTTGGTGGCTCTGGTCTTCAGAATGGTCTTGTAATAAACAACCTTCACGGTTTCCAAGTTTATTCGTCTAACAACTTGCCTTCGCTGGGTACTGGCCCTGCAACTACAGGCGGTCCTAACACGTCAAACATGGGCATAATCGTGGCTGGTCATTCTTCTGCTGTTGCAACTGCAGAGCAGATTAACAAGACTGAGACTTATCGCGACCCGGACAGCTTTGCTGATATCGTCCGTGGTATGCATCTGTATGGCCGCAAGATTCTTCGTCCTGAAGCAATTGCAACTGCGGCTTATTGCTTGGCGTAAGGGAGACTGAATTATGGCTTTAGGTGATAATACTACTTCTGTAGCACGTGGAAATGATGCACGTGGTCGTAAACCTTACCTGCTTTCAGCAGAGTTGGATTTCTCACAAGCTGTTACAGATAAGGGTACTGCCCTTGCTGCTAACGATGTGATTCCGGGTCTGACTATCCCAGCTAATACACTCATCATGTGTGCTGGTTTTGAAGTTACTGAAGCTCACGCTGGTACTTCTACCGACACAGATTTTGACTTTGGTGTTACTGGTGGGGACTTGGATAACTTTGTTGACGGATTTGACTTTGATGGCGCATCTGTAGGTGACTATGCATTTAAGGCAGGACAAACTCCTGTTCTTATTGGTGGCACTTCAGACACTATCGATGTTGAAATTCAAGCAATGACAGGTACGACAACAGGCGGTAAAATCCGCATGTTTGCTGTCTGCATGGATGTCGATGACCCCGGTTCATTGACCGCCGATGAGGTAGACCGCGACACACTCGCATAACATAACGTGATGGGGCAGGGCAACTTGCCCCCTCACTTTCATTAAAGGATTTGCTATGGCATACGATTACCTTGGTTTGACAAATGAAGTTCTTGCTCGTATGAATGAGCCAGCCCTAACAGCATCTAATTTCACATCTGCTAGAGGGTTTCAAATACAGTGTCAAAACGCAGTAAACGATGCTATTAATTATATTAATCAACGAGAGTATGGCTGGCCCTTTAGTCATGCAACACACACTGAAACATTAGTTGCAAGTCAAACTCGTTATACTATACCTACAGGAACGCAACACGTAGACTATGAAACATTTCGTATAAGCAAAGATGATACACTGGGAACAGCAGGCGTTACTCTAAGAGTTCTTGATTACAAAGAATATGTAGATAGATTTATAGACCAAGAAACAACAGGCGGTTCAGGTGGTATTCCTACGTATGTATTTCGTACACCTGATAACAACTACGGCTTATACCCTTTTCCCGATAAAGCATTTGAATTAAAGTACGAAAGATATTCTCGCCCTACAGCTTTAACTGCAGCTACAGATGTTCCGACTATACCAGAGCAGTTTAGGCAAGTTATCGCAGATGGTGCTACTGCGTATGGCTATCAGTACAGGGGTGAAGCACAGCAGTATGGACTAAACTTTAGTAGGTTTGAAGAGGGCATAAAGCATATGCAATCTATTCTCTTGAATAGAACAGATTATGTTAGGTCAACATATATGCCACACTCGCAAAGATATGGTATTAACGTAGCTACATTTTAGGAGTTTTAAATGGCAGATGCATCTGGCGTTAATCCATTTATATTTGCATGTGAGGGTGGGTTAGTCTTAGACCAAACTCCATTTGCACAACAACCGGGTACAGCCACAGAGTTAGAAAACTTTGAGCCATCTATTACAGGTGGTTACAGAAGAATATCTGGATATCAAAAATGGAACAGTAATATAGTTCCGCAAGATGCAAGTTCTTCTGAGCCTATTTTAATGTCAGCATATTTTAAAGGTAACGTGCTTGCAGCTAGAGGCGGCAAGGTACACAAAGGCGGTACTACAGGTAGTTGGACACAGATTGATTCAGGCAGAACAAGCGCAGGCAGATATACATTTTTTAGATATAATTTAGCAGGCACAGATTTTATAGTATGGGCAGATGGGTCTAACCCAGCATCTAAGTATGACAATACAACAGTTACAGATTTAACAGGCACAGGCGCACCAGCAGACCCATCCATCGTTACAGGATTTAAAGATGCCTTGTTTTTTGCAGGCATGTCAAGTAACCCACAAGAGTTAGTATTTACTGCACCATTTACTGATGATGATTTTTCTGTAGCAAATGGTGCAGGCACTATAGGTGTAGATAGTCCCATAACTGGATTAGTTCCGTTTAGAGACTTTTTATATATCTTCTGTGAAGAAAGAATATTTAGACTAGCAGGAAATACAATAGCTGACTTTACTGTTCAACCCATAACACGCGAGATAGGTTGCTCTAACGGTTTTACTATACAAGAGTTTGCAGGAGATGTTGTATTCCTAAGTAAAGATGGCTTACGAACTATTGCAGGTACAGAAAAAATTGGAGATGTTGAGCTAGGTACAATTAGTAAACCTGTGCAAGAAAGATTTTCAGGTGTATCTGATGTAGATGAGTTTAATAGTGTTGTCATACCAGACAAAACGCAATATAGAATTTTCTTTTCTAACGCTAGTATTCCTAGAGCCACAACAAAAGGTTTAATCTGTGTTCGCAAAATAAATAACTACGAGTTTGCAGACCTACGAGGTATACGAGCAAATAGCACAGATAGTATAGTTGTGTCAGGTGATAGTATAGTATTACATGGAGACTTTGACGGATTTGTATATCGTCAAGAAAAAGGTAATAACTTTGATGGTAGTGACGTAACGGGCAGGTATCGTTCTCCAGATTTTATAATGGGTGATGCTGGCATACGAAAAAGATTTCAAAGAGTAACTATAAATTATGCGCCTGAAGGTCTCGTAAACGCAGATTTGTTTCTTAGATATGACTATGAAACAGGTAATGCTCCCAGACCTGCAGCATACCCATTTAATAGTACATCAGTGGTAGCTGTTTATGGCTCATCTTTATATGGCACAGCTACTTATGGGGGTAACATAAACCCAATAATTAGACAACCTGTAGAGGGTAGTGGTTTTGCAATGGCGTTACGTGTGAATGATAGAGGCACGTCTA
>Ga0209348_1000121_pt1 | contig 48224 bp, 68 predicted proteins | sample ETNvirenome_2_30_FD_184065 | JGI IMG/M metagenome (GOLD analysis project Ga0209348, IMG submission 184065) | Marine viral communities from the Pacific Ocean - ETNP_2_30 (SPAdes) (version 2) | ecosystem: Environmental > Aquatic > Marine > Oceanic | place: Pacific Ocean | collected 2013-06-22 | reverse complement strand
TCATAGAAGACCTACTTATTTATTTTGCCAGACTTTTTAGCTTTAGAACCAAATCTTCCATAAGAATCATCTCTTGAAGCTTTTAATTGCTTTTTAGTTCTTTTCTTTTTGATTCTCATAGCGATAGACTCATCTTTTCTAGCTTTGTAACCTTGTTTTTTCTTACCGACTTTGCCGCCTTTTTTATACATAGCTCCACCTCTCATACCCATATCAGGTGTGTAGTATCCAGACGCCTCGTCTTTTCTTGCAGTGCCAGAAATCATATTTCCACCACCTCTTTTCATTGCTCTTCCACCTACTTTCATAGCAGCTCTAGAATTAGCAACTTGTTTATTAAAGTATCTATTTGGCATTACTTTTTTCCTCCGTGTTGTTTAAATATTTGTGTTCCCTTGATTCCGTAAATGCTCGCCACGACAAGGATCCACAAATTTGTAAACCATGACGGCAATGACGCGAAGTGGTCAAAGAAAATATTTACTTTGTCCATTGCAGCCGGATCGTCACTTACGACTGCCCAAGCCAGCACCGCTATGGGCGCCGACAAAATTATTAAAACCGCCTCGTCCTTATAATCTGCTTGACGGGCTTCTAAAAGTTTGCCTTGGTAAGCCTCTTCACCACGAGCTTGTTTTTCAGCGTGCAAAAGTTGCGCATCTGACATCGCCATCTTGGCCTTCTGCTTATTAGCATAAATTTTACTTCCAGCAGAGACGGCTAATTTAATTGCCTGAAACCACATACTAATACCAAGTTGCTTTTTTATTTTTAGACTTCAGCATTCTTCTAGTTCCTCTAACTTCAACCTCTTCTCCAACACCTATCTTGTTGTAGACTCTATCTTGGTTAGTAAGGATCTCAGATCTAGGATCAGTCATAGTTTTTACTTCTGGTGTAGGAATTTCCTGACCACCAGTTGCATTTGACATGACAACTTCTCCTTTTCTGCCTACTGACATTTTATCTTTTAAAGCCATAATTTTCTCCTTAAGCTGTTATAGTTATTTTTTTCTAAAATTTCTACCAAAATCGTGAATTTTACTTCGGTTAGCCATTTCTTGTTTAGCAAGAGATGTTGCAGCACGTAATTCTGCAAGCTCTTCGTTTTGTTCAAGCTTTTCATCCTTGTTTTGTTGATTCATAAACGCTTTCATTCGATCAAGATTAATTTTTTCTTGCGCTTGTTCAGCTTTTACGAAATCATCTTTAGCTCTAATGTCTAATTCTCTTGCTTTTAGCTTCGCAACTGGGTCATTTCCGTATTCACCCATCAATTGTTGCTCTTCTTTAGCAAAATCTTCAAACATTTCTGCAATTAATACCGCTTTTCTAGACTCTATTTGCATATTTATCGCCATCATCTGTTGTTGAAGCTGCGGATCTTGTGCTAATGCAGGATTTACTTTCATTTGTTGCTGCATTTGTTGCATTTGAATAATTTGATCTTTAAATTCTACCTCAACTTGCTCTAATGCCATTAAACTTATGTGTTCAAAAATGTTTTTTTGCATTGCAGCTGTAACCATCGGATTATTTCTAGCCATTGATGATGTCATAAAATTTAAATGAGCTGTTATGTGAGCTCTGTGGTCTTGTCCTTTGAACGCTTGAAATGGTTGACCCGCTAAAGCTTGTATTGCTTCAACAGATGGGTCCATAGGTTGTGGTCTTGGAACAGGTTTTAAAATCATATCAATATTTTTTACACCTAAAGCTTCATACATTGCACGATATGCATTGTATAAATTGTGCATTTGCGGATTTGATTGTGCTAATTGTAATTCAGCTTGAGCAATTGATATTCTTTGTGTTTGAGAAAATATGTTTGGATCAGCTACAGGTAAAATATCTACTCTGTCATCAAAGTCAGCCTTCTTAATAAATCTTTGACCTCCCACAACGTCATACGGATATTGTTCTGGTAAGTATAATTTAAATACTCTAGCCAACATTTTAAATTCATTCTTGAGACTCACATAAATTCTTTTGTGAATCGCAGACATTGTTCTGCTTCCTTTCTCCAACAAAGCCACTGTCGTTCCCACTGCTGCTTGTTGATTCCCATCACCTACTTGAAGGTCAGCGATCGAAGCAAATCTTTGCCCGGCTGATACAACGACACCCATAAGCTGTAAAAGAGTTTGTGATGGTTCTTTAAATGGAAGTGCCATAAACGCATCTTTAATGTTTCCACCTGGAGCATCGACATCTCTGAATTCACCTGGAGTTATAGATTGCGCGTCATCTCTAATTCTGATGCCGCGCATCTTAAATCCTGCTGGCAAATTGGAGAGGGTACCAGCATCTAGTAATGATCTTAAGGCTGCAGTAGCAGTTCTTGATAAACCACCGATCATATGAATTAAACCAAAGCCATAAAAACCTAGGCCCGGTAAAAATTTAAAATGTACAAAATAAGAAATTTTCTTTTTCTGCGGATCATTAATTTCATAGTTTCTTCTAATCGATAATACTTCTCTTGATGCTTCTTCAATAGTTACAATGTATGGTAATTTAATTCCTGTAGGTTGACCATCAGGTCCTCGATCCTCGAATCCTTCTAAATCTAAATCGACATGAAATTCTAAAATATTATAAACGTCTTCATCTTTTGTTTTTGTAATTCCTTCTAGCTCTCGTTCTTTTCTCTCTAAATCAGATTCTGTTTCTGCAGGAGCTCCAAGATCTACGTCTCTATAAAAACCAGACACTTGTTGTTTTCTTAAATCATTTTCTTTGGTTTTAATAACGTGAACCACGGCCGTTGCATCTTCTAATGAAGTTGCAGAATAAGGCACAACTAAATCTTCCGCAGGTACAAATTTAGAAACTGCTCTGCCTAAAAGACTGTCGTAGTAAACTTTCTTAAAGGCAGATCCAGCAAGAGGGAGGTAAAATAACAATTGATCAAACTCAGGTTCATATTCTTTCATCTGGTCCATCAATTGGTAATTCATAAAATCTTTTACTCTAGTTGATTGCATTTCTTTGTCAGGAGATGGTGCACCTATGATTTGTGTTCTGATAGGTCCATCTGCTGGTAATAATTCTTTGTAAGCTAATGCTTGAAACTGTGTGACTGCTTCTGCAAGAACTGGGTGTGTTGCACCTGCAGCTCCAGAGAAAGGTTCTGTTCTGTCTTCATATTTAAATCCTAAAAGATCTAATCCAGTTATGTAAGTGTGCTCCCATTCTTTACGAGACTCTTTGTAGTCCATGTAGTTTTGATTTAATTCTGAACCTAGAGGACCTAATATTTCCTCTGGTAATAACTCAGCTAAATTATCAAAGTGATTTTCACTTTGTGCTTGATTAAATGCTCCAGGTTCAAAATTAATTTCTACGCCGCCATCTTCAGTGGGAGTAATTTCTGTTTCACCAGCGTCTGGTAATGATTCGTTAATTTCTTGTTGGACCTCTACTTGTTCCTCGGGCCCTGCTATTTCAACCGTTTTTTTTATATCGGTTAACGATTTGTCTATTTCTGCCATTTATTTTCTCCAATTTATCTTGTTTATATGCTTTTGATTCATTAATCAAGCCTTGTGGATTAGGGCCACTTAAAGGCGGTATTTGATCTCGTTTTACATGCTTCATGTTTTTAACAAGAGTAGGATTTTTTACATACTTACTTGGGTGTTTAAATACAAACGTCATTACCAATAAAATTTCTTTTTCTTTTTAGGTTGCTCTTCTTCTCGATAATCTTCTGGGTGATCTATAAATCCGCCTTGCCTGTATCTTAACAGAGCCTGTGTTGTGCTGTCAACTAAATCGTCATGATCACCATAAGGAAACGCTGCACACTCTTCAACAAGTTCTTGTGCAAACTCTTGATCGAGAGGTGCCCAAATTTGTCCGGCTTCAAAAAGTGGAGACACTGCATTGACCCTTGCAATTTTATCTTGACCTTTACTAGGTGTAAAATTCATAGCAGGAATTCCCATCTGTCTAAGCTCGTACATCAAAGGTAGTCCTGATGCTTTTGCTTCAATAATAACTGTTTCAGGATTCCAATACCTATATTGTTCTAATGCAACACGACGTAGCTCTGGAAACTCTAAACGTTCTTTAAATGAATCTAATAAAATTAATTGACGAGGTGAATCTTCATTAGGACGAAAAACTCCCCAGGTGGTAATCGCACTGTAGTCAGCAGTTTCTTTTTTAAGGTAAGCTGTGTCATAACTTTGAATTGTATGTTCGATAACAGGCATATGTTCTGATTCCCAATTTTTCCACCACTCACGTTTAATGAGAGCTCCTTCTTCTGAAGTTGGGTTCTGCATGTATTGTGCGTTCCATTTTGCAACACCCGCTGATGCTTTAACAGAAGCTAAATCTTCTTTGCTCCAATACTCTGGCCACACAGGTTCACCAGACGGCATGATCGCTGGAAACTCTACGACCTCCCATTGATCCGCGTTCTCGTTGCTTTGTGCGTTTAACAATCTTTGTGTTAAATCTTTTGTAGACCATCTAGTCATAACTAAAACAATACGACCGCCTGGTTGAAGCCTTTGCCTCGGTCCACTAGTATACCACTCATATGCATTATCAAATGCCGATGGTGAGTTTACATCTTGCTCTGAATGTGGATCGTCAATAATTAATAAGTCAGCACCTCTCCCGGTTACCGCACCTTGGACACCGACTGCAAAGTATTCACCGCCATCAGATGTATTCCAACGTCCTGCAGCTTTACTATCTTCTTGAAGTCTTGTTTTAAAAATTTGTTGATACTCTTCTGAGTCAATTAAATGTTTTGCTTTACGACCAAAGTTTACTGCAAGCTCCGCTGTGTGAGTTGCTTGAATAATTTTTAATTTAGGATTTTGCCCGATCATCCAAGCAGGAAGAAAGAACGAAGCAAATTCTGATTTAGTATGCCTAGGTGGCATGTTTATAATTAGACGGGTCAATTCTCCAGTTGCAAGTCTATTAAATTTATCTGAAATTTCTTTGTGGTGGGACCCCTCTATAAAATCTGGCCACATCTTTTTTACAAAAGATAAAAAATTAGTTTTAACTTTTTTAAGTTCTTTTCTGTTATGACGTTCTATTATCTGTATTTTAAGCTTTCTTCGCTCAATCGGATCTTCTATTTTATTAATATCTTCAACAGTTAGCATATATTTCAATATGGGTGGTAAAGTATTATACATGATTAACTATCCAAATCAAACAATATAGGGTAGGTCTGGGACCCCTACAAAACTAAGCCCCACTTAAAAAAATAATAAATAAAACAAAGTCAAAAGTAATTCCTTTAGGGTCCCCTTTAAAAGCGCGCGAAGCGCGCCTGGGCGGGTCCCGCCCACATGCTCTTCTCTCTGGAGAGCTATGCAGAAACTGCATAGGATAATGTAGGATAGGCCATGCAAATACTGCATGGCCTATTTCTTAACGAAACCTATTTATTTATTTGTTCCATAATTTTTTCCTCCAGTGAATTTAATTGAGCGACCATAAACTTATGTCGTGTGCTGATGTTTTTAAGACCAGTGTTAGTGACAGCTATTCTTAAACCTAAATGATTTTTAAATAGCTGTCGAAGATCCGTGTCACTCGGATTGCCAACAAAGTATGATGAGCCATGAATAAAATCTAAAAATTTTACTCTAAAAATCATCTCATCAATAGTTTTTGTTGAGATCTCATAAACTCCAATTGACATCATCAACCAACCAAGAGTGTCCGCTTGGTTTTTTAGATCAATTGCATTTTGACCTTTTTCACCTAACCACTGATTTTTATCTGCATCAAAGTGCTTTAGGTTTTGGTAGTGTACTAATAGTGCCATTATATCCCCGCTCTCTTTTTAATTTGAACCAGTTCAATTTCTCTGTTTGAGTCTTCTTTTAATTTTTTCTCAAAATTTACAATTGTATCTACTTGAGATCTAATTAAAGTATTCGATTGTTTTGTACTATCCAAATAAACGAGTACATCTACTAACACCTCATTCATTTTGAATATTCTTTTAATCGTATTTTTCATTGTATTCCTTTCGTTAAGTTAATAAAAAGAGATTATTTTATTTATCCTATAATGTCCAATATTAAATTAAAGTTATCCACATTTTTTTTAAAGTGTGTCTTTTATGCAACACATTTTTTTTCCTCCCCGGGTGGGCCCCGCCCACATGCTCTTCTCTATAATTTTTTCGGTGGCGCGTTTACGGGAGCAACTCCCAACGCGCCACGTTTATTTATTTACTTATCAAATTTAAACTCCATTTGTTTTTTATTTCTTTTAAAACTCTCATCAAGTTTTCTATTGCTTTCTGTACTTGGCAACTGCAAAAAGAATTTAAAAGTAAATAAAGCTATTAATGATAAACCAATCCACAAATCAAAGTGAATTGCTAACACCACACCCAAAAAGATCATTACAAAGTTAAGTGCAAAATAAATCGCTCTAATCATTATTTCGCTCCACTTGGTAAAGCTAATAAAGAATTAGGTAAATCTAATTGAATGTTAGCGGTTTTCATTTCTTTAGATAACTCGCTCAAAGTCGGTTGAATATGGCTTCCAGTATAAAGTATATTCAAACACTTTTTACGTTTTTGATCTAAAGCATGATACAACTTATGCTTCGATGTAAAATGACGTTTTGCTTCTTCATAACAAGCCTTTTTAATTTTCTTTGTTATGTATTCAACAGGATCGTTGTCATCTTTAATATCAATAGAGATGTTATTCATATCCCATTTACGTCTTTTTTTACTATTGTTATAAATCTCTGAAATTTCATCAGCGATTTTTTGAGCTTTATAACGTAAATCATTTTCCATAGATTGTTTTTTATCTTGGAAATCTCTCAACGCGTTTACGTTTTTATCCAACTCTTTTATTTTAAGATTAAGTTTAAGTTCTTTGGCAAAATCTTTACCAACTTCTTCAACTTTCTCTTGCGCTTGTACTTCGATTTCTTCTTCCGCTCTATTAAAAGCAATTCCGAATTCATCTCGTACAAACTCACTCCACCTATCAACGTGGTCTTTTCTTAATGGTTGCATAATGTATTCCTTTCTGTTTTTGTTATTATTACAACTGATTTGTTTATAGGTTATTATAGGATAATTGTCAAGGCCTAAAAAGAAAAAAATTTTTATTTTTTTATATGGGTGGGCCCCGCCCACATGCTCTTCTCTATGTTTCACGTGAAACATTGTAGGTGCGACAATAATGTCCTTGAATACATAGGATATTCTGTTATAGTGGAATTATGTTTACTTTTAATAAATACCAAACCTTTCCGGAATGGCTTAGAGGTAAGCAGTCTCAATCTGCAGGGAAAGATGCAGGCATACGCACGGAGAATATAATGTTATCACATTATACTAAAAATGGCACACGTGTAGATCAAAAACATTTTGACAATGGTAATAATACACCATGGTCAAATAGTGAGATCGCTAGAGAAATTATTATGAATGCTCTTTACGATGCAGTTAGAAAGCATCAAGGTGAGTATAATAATATATATCTAGAGCACGTAGAGAATGACTGGGGAGAAGGTCGGGCAGTAGCTGTGAGAAAGAAAATGGTTCAGTACATCTGGAGAATTTTCAATAAGTATCACACTTCTAAGTTCGATATGTCTGGTCATCCGATTGTGACTGATGTGTTTCACGTTTTAGAAAAAACGGGAGACATGCCTAAAAAGTACAAATAAAAAGTTAGGGGCGAGCAATCGCCCCTGCTGATCCCTGATCCAATTGTCTAGGGGAGCATGGTACCCGAATACCGCCTAGCATTGCTAGTTGGCAATTGGATCTGGGATCAGTTAACAGGTTAAGCCCTGTCCGGACGTTAAACAATTGTCACCGGGCTTCACTTAAGATTATGCTGTTGACTGATCCCTTTTTTAAGTTTTTATTTTTTAGGGTGGGTCCCGCCCACAAGCACTAATCACAGGCAACAAGTCACGGGGTGGGCCCCGCCCACAAGCTCTTATCTGTCCTCCTCCATCCCCAGCCGCCGTCCAAGGATAAAGGATATTATAGGATATGTCAAGAAAAAAATTTCACTTATTCACAAAAAAGATTTATTGACAATATCCTACAATAACCTATATTAGACTCATGAAAGATAAAAATTTAAACACGGCCCAGGCCTGGTTATTAGTTGGAGGCCTTAGCAAGCCCGGCAAGATGCCTGGATGGGCAATTGGTATACCAGCTAAAGAGTGCAATACCGGCGGCAAGCTTCAGAGTAAAGAAGGCAGCGTCTGTAATGACTGTTACGCTCTTAAAGGTTGTTATGTTTTTAAAGTTGTACAAGATGCACAGTATAGAAGACTGGCAGCTATTAAGCACCCGCGATGGGTCGAAGCAATGGCGCTATTGATCAATTCAAAAAAGCCTGATGTATTTCGTTGGCACGATTCAGGAGACGTCCAGGACCTAGAACACCTTCAAAAAATTTTCGCCGTTTGTAGGTTAACGCCTTCGAGAATGCATTGGATGCCAACGAAGGAAGCATGGGTAAAAAAATATTTAAAACATAAGCCTGATAATTTAACGATTCGTTTATCTTCTCCGATGGTGGACCAGGGACCAATTAAAAGCTGGCCCAATACTTCAACCGTAGTTACAAAGAAGGCCACGTGTCCAGCACCGCAGCAGGGCGGGCAATGTTTAGATTGTAGAAAATGCTGGAACCCAAAAATTAAGAATATTAGTTATGGCCAGCATTAGATCTAAGCACAACAATCTATTTAATTATTTTGTTTACGATCACAGGCTTCTGTCTAAAGCCTACGTCAACAAGTGTAAAAAATTCCTGAGCAGGAATAGCAAGAGGGTTGGCCGTATTCCTCCAGCCCTCAAGCAGAAATAAAAAAATTGGGTGGGTCCCGCCCACAAGCACGCACCACAGTCCGCAAGCTACGTCCACAGGCCACAAGCCAACAGGCCAAGGTTCACGTTTCACGTGAAACATTTTTTCCTCCCCCGGGCGGGTCCCGCCCACAAGCTCTTCTCTCGAGCCGCGACATTTTGCGCGTTGATCTTTGTCCTAGAATATGTAGGACGCTAAACGTTTTGTAGAAATTTAAAGCTTGACTCCATACCCGTGGCACACGGATCTGCCTTCCCCTTAATTAAATCTTGTATAAACCTTCCCTCATAAAGTTTTATGTCTGTCTGACAGAGGCCCTTGGCCATGATGAAACTGTTGTGTGGATGCTTAATATGGAAGGCAATTTGGTGTGGTGAAAACCGAATTTTTTTAACCAAATTTAACTTTAATTCTATAGTGAAAAAGTGACCAAAAGTATTATAAACCAATAGATCAGGAGTGCCATGTGCAGCACTATTTTCCAAGCGTGTAAATGATAATTTGCAATTATTTTTAATGTTGAACGCTTTAATTTCATGCCAAAATTTAGTCTCTCCCTTAATCATTTTTCAGGTTAAGTCCGGAGCATTTAAGTTAACTAAATTTTCTTAATTACTTCACCCATATTCCATTTAGATGAATACAAAGTCATCACCAGTCTATGTGTTTCTCGGACTCCAAGTATTTTGTTTTCCATTAATTTTATGTCCTTGATGTCGTAATATTTCCCGTCGGGTAAACACACCTGTACTCTTGCCTCTTGTGCTACTGGCGATTTCATAAACTTGTCTAGGGCCTGTCTTAATAGCTTTCCTGATACCATCACTTGAACATATACCAAAAATAAATTATATTGCAAGTATGGGAGTACCAAAAAGACTAACTGAAAAGCAAATTAAGTTTGCAAATTTAATTGTAACAGAAGAAGGCAAGAAGACAGATTCTGAATGTGCTATTGCTGCAGGTTATAAACCAGACAATGCATATGTCAGTGCAAGTAGACTTCAGAACCCTTCATTGTATCCTTTGGTGGCTCAATACATTGGAAGACTCAGAGCAGAAAAATTAAAAAAATATGACATCACTTATGAAAAACACCTGGCAGAATTAGGTAGAATTAGAGACGGTGCCTTTGAGAATAAAGCCTGGAGCGCTGCAGGTAATATGGAAATAGCCAGAGGTAAAGCTGCCGGATTCCAAAATAATAATCACATACACTTACATAAGGACCTAAACAACGTAGAAGAATCAGAACTAGATAAAATGTTAGCAAAGGCCTTACAAGACTTTAAACCAATCATAGACTCCGAAGCAGAAGTCGTAGAGGAAGTTAAAGAGTAATCTTCTCTAACTTAACAATACATCCAACAGGAAATATATTACGATCAGAAAATGAAACGTCTTTATCTTCATACGAAGCAAATGTCCAAACGAATTTTTTATTTCGTTTGTAAATGTATGCATGTGTTATCATTTTGCTGCATTCGAATTTATCAAATTCTTCGATTGATGCATGCCCCGCATCCCCAGTTATATCGACCCATTCAATCCGATAAAAGTAATACCTCTTCGAACCGATCACGACGTGTTTAAATTTGGATTTCTTATTTCTACGCATATCTCTATATAGCACCTATAGGTTTTTTCTCTAGGCACATTTTTTCTCAAAATCTTGTTCTTATGCGCGCGTACGGGTTTGCTAAAAGCGTTGATATTAGCTAATTATTGTAAATTGTAACAGCTGTAACACCATTGTAACAGCATTTTGTTACAAAAATATCGTCTAAAAGTGTTGGTATATGCAGATAATAACACTTTGAAAGTCATTGTAACCATTGTAACACTGTTTTGGAAATTCAAAAACAAAAAAACTTTTCTAGCAAAAAAAGTCTATAGGCACAAACACCATCATTATTGTGACATATTTGCAACACTTTGTTGTATTTTAGCCACACTCTACGCAATATCCAGGTAAACTAGCACTTTCATTTTTATACAAATGATTATTACATTTTTTAGCCTTACAAAATACAGTTCCTTTTAAATCTAATTCTGGTTTCTTACCAAATATTTCATTAAAATTTTTTCTGTATCTGTCGTTTGATGGTCTTGTAATACCATCAAACGTTCTACCTTTTTCTTTTTTCATGGTACTCCTTTGCTTTTTCATCGTCTTCAAATGTCATACAAGTATCACATCTTTCAATATGTGGCTCATGGTAAGGATCTTTTGGGTCGGATAAACCCGTGCTTACAACATCTTCAAAGTACCCTTTGCCTTCACAATCCTCGCAATAATTTTTTGCAGGATCTAGAACTGCAACTCTTTCGATATCAATTAATTTATCGTCAGCTTCTAACTTACCCATCTCTGACCATTCATTATTGTAGTTGTATTTTAGAGCATACACTTTACTTGCAGCCTCTACATCATTTTCAGCTTCCACCGTAATCATATAAGATTGAGTGAAACCTCTTGTTGCCGTGTAACTATATTTTTTCATATTTCTTCCTTTCATATAATATCCTATATCATTACATTCCGGCTCTGTCAATTACTTCTTCAAATTCTTTTTTCTGCTTGTAATATTGGTCTACTTTCTTCCACCATTCGTTCGCATAATGTCTAAATTCTTCGCCTCCTACGGGAAACTCTTGAAATAATAAATCTTTACTGCACATTAGAATGATTCCAAACTGGATATTAGTCCCGTATATTTGATTGTGAGCAATTGCATATCCGGCTAGTTGAAGGTAATAGTCCTCGATCCATTCTTTTCGTTTCGGTTTATTTGTTTGCTTGAAATCTATTATGGCCTCTTTGCCCTCGTAGATTCCGACTCCATCTGTTGCACCTGCGTACATCTCCGGATAAAATAAAACACACTCTGTTGCCCATAACTCTTCGAGTCTACCCTTCAATCCCTGGTCCACGATTATTTGTGCCATCTTCGTAGCTTGTTGTCCTTCAGGAGTTAGATCCACTACAGGTTTATTTAACATATACCCTTCTAGAACCGAGTGCATAAGAGTTCCTCTCGCTGCAGCATTGTCCGTGATCCTTGTAGCTTCGGCCTCTCCTACTCTAGCTTTCCACGCGTTCAATGAAGCTTTCTTTTCCTCACTCTCGCAGGCTTTTAATATAGAAGTAACACTTGGCAGCTTCTCCTCTCCTACCAGGTAGTGTCTTTTACCATCAATAATTTTACGAGTTGAACTCGGGTAATAAAATTTCTTATTTATTTTAATCATCTACACTTTCCTTTCCAACTCTTAAAAAATTTTTCCAGTCATCCGGATTACTATTTTTCTTTTTTTCGTTACAACCAACACAACAAAATATAACATTATTTATTTCATATGTTAACCTTGGATCCCACCTATCGATACTAAAGTTTGTTGGATGTTGTCCTTTACGTCCTTGATAACCTTTACCTCTACTACCCATTCTTGTTTTAAATGTAAATGGTTTCTCACAATATCTACAAATACGTCCGTCAGAGTTTGGAAATTTTTTCTTCATATCAATTATATGATTCATATATAATCTCCAAAACTCTTTTTTATCCATCGACTTATGGGGTTTATGGCCTCCATATACCCCATAACTAGGTTTAAGTTTACCACTGATAGCCCTTCCTACATATCCACGTTCCGTGTTCATGTATTCAAAATCCTTTTGTACTCGACGTAGGTCGTTAGGATTTTTGTAAGCCATTAGATCTTTCTAAACATATTTTATTTTCGCCTCGTTCCATTATGTAAAAATTATAATGAGTTAATGCTTGTTGAATTACTCTTATGTCGTAAGTATCTACATCATCAAATACAAATCTAGTTCCAGGTCTAGATCGATTAGCAAAAAATAAAGCTTCATGTAATACTGCAGCGGTAGTGTGAGGACCATCGAAGTGTACTAAATCATAAGTGTTCATAATTTTTTTCTCACCTTTGTAATAGATAGGTACACCCTGGCCAAACGCATTAAAGTATTCAATGTCTTCCAATTGATACAAAATAAAATTTTCGTGTTTATTAAAAGCCGTTAAGAAAGTTTGTTTCATAGAGTTAGGATAAGTCGGAGTCTTAAATGATCCATCCGGATTATATAAAATATTACCATCAAAGTCTGTCCACCTAGGTACTAAACCTGACTGAGTATCAACGTGGTCGTATAGCATATCGCCGTAAGGATCTATACCTATGTGAAAGTGATCTTTATTTTTTAAATTTTCCATGATGACGTGAGAGCCGTAGCCCTCACGAACACCAATCTCTACAGTCAAATAAAAATCTTTTGGGTTTAATTGATCTGTCCACTTGGCTAAAAAATTATAACCTTTACTGTCTCCTTTAATCATGCAACCTCTGTAATGCTTCTTTGTAAGCTTGCATTATTTTTTCATGAGATTTAAAATAAGTCTCAATATCATTGTAGTACCATTCTTTTTTTTCTGTGATGACTTCCAATGATTTAGATGCTGCACTCGATGCATGTTCAATTATGTTATAAACAAAGTCTTGTCTTACTTTGTCCATCGATGGTGGTATAGACTCAGGACTTGTTCCTAAAGTTAAACCCATGCCTCTTAAAACTTCCACAACTTCTTTTATAGATTTACGACCAAAGTTAGGTGTTCGTAATAACTCACCCGGACTTTTTTGTATTAAGTCACCAATTGTTTTCATGTTAGGTTCATACTTTAAAAATGCTTGATGAACTCTTACACTAAATTCAAGATCACTTACTGGTGTATCTAACAGTTCTCTGTTCATATTAGTTCTCCTTTATATATAATTTAGATCGAAGAGAACGTATCTCTTCAACCAATCGTTCGTTGTGTTTATGTAATTTCTCATTTCTAAACTCTAAAATTTCTATTCGTTTAGTGAGATCTGCAGGGCCCCGGTCATCAACCGGAGCCCCTTTCTTTTTTAATAACTCTAACTGTTCGGTTAGTTTATTATATTCAATTATGTCTGCTTCACTCATCATACTTTATATTTCATCAACTCATTAAATTTTTTGAGTTCATGCTCCGATATATCTTGCAGACCTTTGGTTCGGTTATAAATCTCACGGGCTTTTAATAACTTATCACTATTGTCTTTTGTGTAAGCCATGGATTTGTTTCGACTTATAACCTCCAAATGCTCGTCTCTAAGTTCCGTCACGACGCCTTTTGACCCTTGACTTCATCTGTAAGCAACAAAGGTTTTTCTGGTTGCTTGGTAATGTAAGTAAAGGCATCATCAATGTTAATAAGAACTTGAAACTTTTTATTGTCTGCGGGTTCTTCTAACATTTCTGCACCTACTTTATATTTAAGTGCATCTTCCAGTGAGTTAGCTTCTTTTATCACACTCACTGAATCTTCCGCTCCCTCGTATGAGAACGTTACTCTTTTGACTAATGTATATTTCATACTTTCCTCCTGTATTGGTTAGTCTTTTATTTTGCCATTTAAACGTTTGGCTTCTTTGTTTACTAGAATAGTTACTACTTGAGCCCTGGAAACATCCGGATCATCAGGTACTAACACTTTTCTAATTTTATCAATTTTTGCATACGTCTCTTTTTTAATAGAGATGTTTTTGTATTTGCTAAAATCAGTCATCTGTTATATCCTTTCATTTTTTAATATAAGGATATCCTACAAAATATTCTTCTTTGTGTCAAGGGCAGTATGAAATTTTTATTAACTTTATTTATATGTAGCGGAATAGGTAATAATTGTTTACCAGTTACTCAAGATATGCACTCATATCAGATGAATCATAATACATTTAGTGGTTGCATTAAAGATGGTTTAGGTCAATCTTTTGAAGTATTTTATAACAGCGAACTAATAACAGATGCACAAATAGACAAAGGTAGGCTTTATCCTAAATTTATTTGCGCGCCTTACACACCAGAACAAGCTGAGACTTAATCATTTCATAAACATTTGCACAGAAATTCTAGGTAATAAAGGACTCAGTATCGGATTTACTTTATGTGCAATTGGAGCTTTCACAATTACTAAAGAGTTACCAAGGACGGGTATAAAACTATTACCACTTGTATCTGTAAACATAAACTCTCCTCCCCATTGTCTATGCCATTTATGGTTTAAATAATAAGTAGCACCATACGTCCAAGTGTCATCGCTATGCCAATTAATTCCTGTTCCTTGTTCCATGTAATGAATTGTGGTGGTCATGTGTTCTAAATTAGGCAACAAACAATAAGGATTAGATTTTAATTTATCTTTTAAAATTTCAAAAGGAGGATACTTACTTACCTCAACTCTTTTAGGTGATTTCATATTCTTGTAAAGAAAACTATTCCATGCACTCTTTACATCTTTTAAATTTAAATTGTCTCTTTCTTTTATAATGGCGTTATGTATGCCTTTATAAACTTCTTTATCTAAAAAATTATGTATCCACCAAATTTTTCCCGGAATTGAAAAGCTTAAGTTCATCCTTTCTCTCCTTTCTTATTTTAGCTAATATAATATCGTCCTCTTTAGTTCTTTTAATTAATTGAGTTTTTAAAATTTCATCGTATGCATGATGAGTAAATGGACCTTTTTGATCAACGTAATGCATAAATACTTGTGCCATACCATCACCTTTGTATACACCTGGTCGCCAGTGTTCTTGCACACAACCTTTGTATAAGAGTGCATCTCCCTCTTCTAGTTCTACAATCATATCTTCAACTACGATAGGCCAGTTGTCTTGTTTCTTGATGCATGCTGTAATAGATATTTCACACGCAGGTCTATCCAAATGTTTACGTAACAATCCACCATACACATAATATCTCCAATAGGCATAAGTTGGAAATAATTTTGTATTAGATTCTTTTTCAACTATCTTTTGTTTAGTATATAATAATGATGTCATCAAAGCATCGTCATACCAAGCGGGTGAGAAAGCATCTGTATCATCAATATAATCTTGATTGTTTTCTAATTTATTAAAACAATATTTATGTAAAACTTCTATTTCATCCTTATTAAAAAAATTTTTTATTATTTTATTCTTCATCTTTATCAAATATCCATGTTTGTATACTTAGACGTGGATGTGTCTTTTTTAAATTAGCATTTACTTTATGCACTAATCCACATTTTGCAATGATTATTGAGTTACCTACAATAGGCAAAAAGCCCGAAGATTTATCTGTTTTAAACATAAACTCACCACCCCAGTTTTGATCCCACGTTTTATTAAAATAAAAAGTGGCTGCATAGACTCTAGTTTTTAAATCATCTTTGTGCCATGTTAAATGTTGACCATAAGTATACTTACGTAAGTGACTATCAAATTGTTTATCAATCAGATTCACAAATCTTTGATGCTTTAACAACATATGATATTTAGTAAAAAGTTTATTATTCGTATCTGGATTTCTTTGATTGTAACTATATGACATGTCATCGACTTCCTCTTTGTATGTAGGCCAGTTTACATCGGTGGGTTGATAGTTAGAATCGTTTCGTTTTTTTATAGCTTGCACATACATATCTTTGTAAAGTTGTGGCGGCAAAAAGTTTTGTATCCAAAACAAATCATTTTTTAATTGATAAACTAAATTCATTATTGAAGCCAGGCAACTATGCTATACCTTTTACCTTTGGTTATGGGTTGAATACTATGTGGATAGATAAAATTACTTGGAAAAAATATTATTGATCCTTTGCCTAACTTATATCTTTTAATTTCTTTTTCTTTTTGATCTGTAAATATTAAATCACCACCTTCATAAGTATCATTCATATTCATAATTACACTTAATGTTCTCGATGTGTAGGTTGAGTTATCGGTATGAACGTCATACTTACCTCCTGGTCCATATTTTAATAAATCTATTTGATGCACTAAAGAACTTGTCATCAATGGAAACTTGGTATGATAATAAAAAAATAATCTTTGTATTTCTTTTTTAACATAGTTCCAATAAAATATATCTGTGGGTGAGCCTCGCATATCTATGTGATAACCTTTTACGTTTCTATAATCTTTCTTAATAAAATTTTGATTAGCGCCTTTGTTAATTCCTAAACTATGTATGGCTTTATATTTAATAAAAGGAATCATTCTTTCTATAAATTTAGGATTGATTATATTATCTAACTTAACAATTGCTTCTGTATGATCCATTATTTTGCTCGTCTGCCCTGTCTGTTGTAAGATTTGTAACTTCTTTTTTCAGATTTTGATAAGGATTTTTTGTGACGCCGTGGACGTTTACGAGGTTTTGGTCTAGGTACAAAATTTTTAAATGTTCTCTTGGCCATGTGTTTTTATGTATGCTTTATCACTTTCAGTTAACTTCAAATATCTTATACTACCATTAATGTGTTGTCTAGTATCTGCTCCACAGTTGGTACATCTATAAAATTCTGAAACTATTGCTACTAATATAGTATCTTCTTGACATTCTTCACATGTACCATGAACAGTATCTATGTTGGCAAATGCTTTTTGTATGATTATTTTTTTGGTCATGTCTTGTTATATCTAGAATTAAAAGAAATTACAATTCTATATCCATCTTTAAATACGGCCTTTACATAGTGAGGAAAATAACTAGGAAACAATAATAATGTTTTTTCGGTAAATGGAAATTGATAGTGTTGTGTATAGTAATCATAAAACCATGTGCCAGACAAAGGATCATCATAAGTTTTTTTAAGATAAATTATACCTGAATAATCTGAACCTGCGTGAGTGTGAATAGGATGCTCGTGGCCTTTCTTATACATCTGACCCCAGTTATCATCTAAAATTAAATTTTTTTTATCTAATATATTTGTAACTTGTTTTTTTAAATTTTTTAATAGGGGTAAATTTAAAATGTTTATTGCAGAATAAGAAGACAAAGAGTAAGACATATTTTCTGTTTGCTTTACATCTTGTAAAAAATTCTTAACCTGATTTATTTCTGTGTTTGTTATATCTAAATCGTATGTATAAAAATTATGATTAAAAGGATCTAATACTTTCATGGTTGATACAAATAATTTATCTCACTGTTTTGTAAAGTTAATAATGCATCGTTAAGAGTTTCTACAAGAGGGAAACCATTTAAATTAAAAGAAGTATTTAATAATATAGGCACATTTGTTTTATCGTAAAATAAATTTATTAAGTCATAATAGTTTGGATTTTGTTCTCGTTTTAATGTTTGAAATCTACACGTATTATCTGCATGCACACATGCTGGAACTTCATCTATTGCTTTTTGTTTAGCATCAATTGCAAAAGTCATGTAAGGCGATTCATCTAATGTATGCATGTCTAAATAATCGTGACGATGTTCATAAAGTATTGTAGCTGCTGTGGGCCTCCACCATTGTCTGCCTTTTATTTTGTTTACAATTAATTTTGCGTTTTTATTTCTTGGATCAAATAATAATGATCTATTACCTAATGCTCTTGCGCCCCATTCAGAATGACCTTGAAATATAGCCACCATTTGTTGATCTAAAAGTAAATCTACAGCTTCTTCTTTTTTATAAATGATCTTCATAGTTCTTTCTGTTTGACATAAGATAAGCAGCCCCAACAGCATTACCACCGTCATAAGGTATTGGATCTACAAAAAAATTAAATTCAGGAAAATGTTTTACTAACTTAAAATTGTTTGCACAATTCAAATGATAACCACCAGATAATATTAAATTTTTACAATTGTCGTTGTATGTCTTAGCTCTTTCAATAGCTTCTATTCTTTCTTGTAATGTTTCTTCTTGTGCTCTAGAGGCAATAGCTAAAACACCTGGATCCAAATTAGTTTTTTTGCCATCATAAGCAGCTATACCCATCATTTGTCCTTCTTGAAATTCTCCGAACGGAGTATATTCTCTGTATTCAATATATCTATGACCACAAACTAATTTATTTGTGTGATGATGATCAATACCATCTTCATGATCAATATGTTCTTTACTCCACTCAGGCCCCCAGCACTTATAATAATTAGATCTTTGATTAGAATATAATTTGTAATGTATCTTACAATTATTTTTACTAACAGTTGCAATCAAACTCTCGCAATCAAACTCTCTACTGTGTCTATGTTCGCCTCCACCATCACAAGTAATAACTAAAGCTTCGTCAAACCCACTAAAATAAAAACCTGACATAGCGTGATATAAATGATGATGTCTAATATTAAAATACCATTCTTTATATTTTACTTGACGTAAAAAATTTTTAATAATTAATAACTCTATCTGCATGTACATCCTATCATTGGACGCAAATATAACTTGATCAAATTCAATATCTTTAAATTTTTTTAGAGCTTGGTATTCGTAAGGATCGTCAAATTTAGTTTCATCACCTGTAATTAAAATGTCTTGATTGATAACCCAAAAAGGTTCAAAGTTTTTAATTTTATTAAACCTATCCTCTTCGTAGTATTCTTTTAATATGCCATTTTCAAAAAACGCAAATGAACAATGATGTGAAATATTGATTCCTAATACTTTCATTAATCTTTCTTATACTAAATCTCTTGCCTTTCCCATTATTGGTTTATATTTAACTTTACCTTCTGATCTGTAGGCGTGTAAGAATGATGCTCTTGGTGTTCCTTCTATCCAGCTACAGTGAATCCAACCTGAATTAGGTTCGCCTGGAGTGTAGAACTCGAGGATCAATTGATCTGGTGAAAGATTTGATTTAATCCAATCAAAAAGTTCAGCGTTGTCTACTCCAACACATTCGAAATCAGCCGCCTCAGCTTTGGCATGCTGTGAATTTGCAGAGCTGCCTATGGCAGCACACAACTCTGGGCTCCGGTATCCGCTAGTTATTTTTACTCTGCCGAAATGGTCACGTACTGGCTGTAAAATATTTTCACACAACGCTTTTAATTTTTCTATTTGTTCTGCGTTAGGATTATTATTAATGCCTTTACGAATAGCTGTATCCGATTTGATTAATTCTTGAAGAGTAAAATTACGTGTTAATTCCATTGTTATTCTAATATTAAAGCTTTAATATATTTTCTTCCTTGGTACAACTCTATCTGCGCCTTACCTTTATAGCATTTGTAAGTTACGGATTCACTAAACTGTCTCTCCGCGTGGCGCTTCCCGCGAAGGCAATGGGCCATATTTTTTTGCACCAAGTGCTCCTTGATCTCTCCGTTTACAAACATTAAAAGGGCTACTACAACTTCTGTTATCATTGTGCGTTACCATTTTTATAATGCATATCTCTAGCCTCGTCTTTTAATTTTTCAATATCTAACAAAACTTTGTCCATTTGTTTTCTCAAAAATTCTATGTTTACTTTATTCAATGCCATGTTTTCTATATGTGCATTTAACTTGTCCGTGGTCTTGTACAAATCCTCGATCATCATGTACTGCTCAGAATCCGCGGGCAATGAACCTAATTGTCCACGTGGCCACTTGATTCTAAACTCTGTATTCTCTTCAAGATCTTTTTCCATTAGTTGAAGTCTAGTATCTGCAACATTGAGACGTTCAATAATTTGAAAATAACCCATGGTGCCGAGTGCTACAATAATTATCAAACTAGCAACCGTCTTCATAGGCATCTGCACTTTTGCCTCTTCTCCGATTTGTAGTGGTTTATTGGACACCAGGCCCTCCACAAAGAGCTAAAACTACTAACATTACAATCAGTAAACCTGTAAAGTAATAATTCATCCTTTGATACTCCATAACTATCTTGTCCAAAAAATTAATCTTTTAGAAAATTCTTTTATTTTTTTCCAAATTTTTTTAATCATATTGTCCTCCACTAATTTTATAGTTTCCCATACACAATCACAAAAACTGCATTGGGCCACTCCTCTGTGTCTATGTCCACAGTCCATACATATTCCATTATTAATCATTTTTCTTTTCCTCCATTTCGTAGAAGAATTTATCAGTGTCTTCTGTACGCCACTGTTGTGTATCCTCTACACTCCATTCATTCGTCTGCACTTTCCAATCAGGAACATTATCTTTTACGGTAAAAGAAGGTAAGTCCCAAATTAATCTATTGTTTGGTTGTGCTGCATAATTGCCATCATCTAATGCAAGTATGTGAGCGCACTTATGTTCGTGCGGAATCTCTGAATGATCAGTGTCAACAATGTTACTCTCTGGATGTGCAAAGTCAATAGTAAATAAGTAGTGACCATGATGCCATTTCTTGTCTTTTCCTATGTATTTACCCGCTTGACCATCTAAAATATCATAACTAGTAATAGCAGGGTAATAACTAAAGCTATTCCAAAGTTCCAATTCATCAAGTCTCTTAATCGGAACAGATGAGGGTTCATAACCACGTTGAATAAAAGCCGAAATTGGGAGACGATAAAAGATTGCACCATTTTCCATAATTGCATGCCATAGGATAGCCCTACCTGACATACAGCTAACGCCAAAGATAATACAGTCTTCAACTTCTCCATGATGTTTTTTAAGATCATATAAATATTCTCTCCTTATCTGTGCATATTGCACGGGTATGTTTGCATTTAAATAAGCCATAATCAACCATTAATATCTCCCCAATTATTTGCCAGTTCACAGTCTACTTTATTGGGGACTTCTAAAGTAACTGCATCCTGCATGATCTCAACAATTTTATTTGCTTGTTCTTGATCTTTTACAGAAATACAAAGTTCATCGTGAATTTGTACGTGTGCTATTATACCATTTTTGTATAAATCTAACATAGCTTTTTTTGTCATGTCAGCTGCCGATCCTTGAATAAGTTTGTTAAGAGCTTTGTAAGTGTAAGCTCTTCTAATCCCTGGTCCATGTTCCTGCAATGCCTCTTCATGAGGCAATGCTTTGTGCATACCGAATTGATTAGGTTCCCACAAATGAAACCTACACAATCGTCCCAAGAGAGTTCGAATTTGACCACGCTCTTGGGCACGATTGGAAGCACTATTCATTAACTGCTTAACGAAGGGAACTTTAGCGTGGTATTGATCGAACAATTCTGCTGCTTTATCTTTTGATACACCCAACTCAGCCTGAAGTTTAGCTTTACCCATACCATAAAATAATCCGAGGTTAATTACCTTAGCCTGTGATCTCGGAATTTTTGCCATATCTGCTACGACCTGGTGAAAGTCTGTTGAGGTATCATTTTCATAATTTTCTATTACATCATTTACAGACGGAAATTTGTGTAAAGCTGCATAATGCACTACCAACCTAGGTTCTTGTTGAGAATAGTCAAAACTACCCCATCTATGGCCCTTCTCGGGTATAAAAATAGACCTAATCATAGGTCCAAGATCCTTGTTTCTGGCTGGAAGCTGCTGTAAATTTGGGTTTGAATACGAGAATCTACCGGTCACAGTTCCGCCATTATCTGACCTAATTTGATTTATGTCAGCATGAATCCTACCTTTATGTTCATGTTTAATTATGGTATCTATAAAAGTAGTATGAGCCTTGTTAACTTCTCTAGCCTGAGCGATCATTCTAACTACAGGATGCTCATGATTAGAAATAAAATTTTTAGTAAAAGAAGGTGCCTGTGATTTTGCAGTTCTTTCATAAGGTAAACCAAGTTTATCAAAAACTTTGGCAACACTTCTTGCTGCCATTAGTTGAACATCTACTCCTGTTTCTATTTTTATTTGTTGGAGTAAGTTATCTTCTTGTATTGTTAATGCTTGCTTCAATTTATGAGCTCTTTCAACGTCCACTCTCACCCCAAGAAATCTCATGTCCACCAGACAAGGAAACAGATCTGTCTCGAGTTCAAAAATAGACTCAACATCTTGATGTAATAATTCTTTTTTAAATATTTGCCAAAGTTCTAATGTAAGTTCCGCATCTTTTTCTGCGTAAGATCCAACATACATTGCTGGAAGTTGCCACATATCTGCTTTAGGATCTAATCCTCTAGACTTTGCTTCTTCATTTAATGCAGATTCATTTTTACCATGACCTAAATAATCCCAAGACAAACTATTTAAATCAAACCTAAATCTATTTTCATCAATTAAAGATGCTGCAATCATAGTGTCAACTATTTGTCCATTAATACCAAGACCCATAGATTTAATCCAACATACGTCATACATAGCATTGTGAAATATTTTTATAGCATCGCTATCTAATACATCTTGAAACCAATTTAATGTTCTTTTACGATCCATGTTTGGCCCTGATCCATGAGCAATTGGGAAATAAAATTTTCTACCTGGTACAGCAACAGCAATACCTACAACTTCACCATTACCAATAATAGATCCAGATCCTTTTGATTTTAAATCAGGATCTCTTGTTTCCAGGTCAATAGCAATCTCATCATATTTTCTTAGATCTGGATATTCTTCTGGTTCATTCCATTCTGTCTGTGCTTCAAATAAAGGTACTTTCATTTTTTAGGCTCGTATAAATATTTTTTTTCTACAACTTTATTTAGTTTATCTTTATTACTAAATGCATACAAAGCTGCAGCATAATTAAAAGGAAAAATTTCCCAAGAAATATTTTCTAATCCCATGTATATCTCTAAATAAAATTTGTTTTTAGCAATAGTAATTATTTTTTTAATAGTTGCTTTTTGTGTCATTACTTTTTCTTTTTCATGTCATTAATTTTTAACATTTCTAATTGACAATAATGCACTATTTTTTTAAGATCTTCGATGCCTCCTTTTCTTTGATAACGACAAACGTATTTGACAACGTTTCCTTGAAAAAAAGAAAGATCATTTTTAGAAATAAACTCATACGGCTGAATTGGAAACTTGGTATAGTGATTCCCGCCTACCTGAGTGTATTGTGGAAATGATTCTTTAAATATATCTTTGTCTGTCATAGTTGATATCCCTTTCGTTCGATTTTTGCTCTCATTAAATATAAGTTTCTTTTTGCTCTCGTGCAACCTACATACCATACTCTGTGCTCTTCGTCACGCTTTATTATACTTTTAGTAGTAGCTTCTCTTATTTTTTTAGCATTATCTAATACTAAAATTACATTCTCACATTCACCACCTTTTGCAGCATGAATAGTAGATACTTTGATTCGTGCATCATCGCTTAATTTTTCTTTGTTTGACAACATTAGTCTTATATAAATTTTGTCTTCAGCCGAGGCATTATCAAAACATTCAAACCATTTTAAATCTTTTGTGAGCTCTCTTTTTTCTCCGATGTATTCTATGATATCAGCTCTTGCTGTATCTGTTATTGTTTCACCATTTAACCATTTACTGTGATTTACAATTGCCTTGTAAAGTTTAGTATTATAACTTTTTTGATTTCTGTTTTCATAGTACAAACCTTTTACTTTTAAAAGATCACATACTTCTTTTGCTCTGGATAAAGTTCTAGTTAATATTAACCAATTGTCCTGGTAAAGATCTACATTTTCTAAACTATTGATTTTACTACACAGTCCTTCTTCATCTCTTGGTAAATAATTTTTAGTTGCTCTAAGGCCTGCGATTCGTGCAGTAATAATTTCTGATGTATCTTGTACTGCTTTTGGAATTCTTCGTGATTTAGATAATACTTTTTCTGTGGCAGGCTCTTGAATAAATCTATCTACATCTGCACCGGCCCAACCATAAATTGCTTGGTCATCATCCCCAGCTAAATAAATATTTTTTGATTTAGATTTTAATATGTCATACAGCTCCCATTGTATTGGTGATAGGTCCTGAGCTTCATCAATAAAAACTACATCAAAGTTTGGAATCTTTTGTGGCTGTTTTACAATGTCATGAATCATATCTGTAAAATCTACCAAGTTATTTATGTCAGGATGTTTGTAATGGTTATAGTTGGCTTCTATATGTTTAAGTAAATCGGGGTCATCTACGTAGTGTTCTCCTGTACAGTATTCGTCCCAGGCTGATATATTTTTTTCTTTAGCCTTTAAAATTATTTGAAAATATTCATTGTCACATGTTAAGTAAGGAGAAGCATCCACATCTTTTTTTGCATTAACTCGAATACTTAATTCTTTTCCAAGATCATTGTAATGATAATCCTGCATAACGTTTTCTTCTCTAAGACCTAGGCTATGAAAAGCTAAAGAGTGTAATGTTTGAAAATATCTAAGTTGTTTCTTTTTATATTGAGGATTTTTTTTAAGCATCCTATCTTTCGCTTCATTCGCAGCTTTACGCGTAAAAGCAAAATAACCTATCTTATTAACAGGAGTGCCTATTCTTATATAGGCCATGGCTCTTCGAATTAATTTTTCAGTTTTCCCTGTGCCTGGAGGGCCATATATCTTTGTAACTTTTGTCATTAAAGAATATCTTTTTTACTCTTCATAGGTAAGATTTCTATTTCATTTTCTTCTTTATCAAAATATTTCATAGAAATTTTTATACATCTTACAGGATTGTTAGACTTTTTTTCTGTTGATTTTTTAGGATACCGTTTAGGATGTCTAAGTTCAGCTTCAAAAAAATCCATTAACATTTGTCCTGTTCTATCAATCTTAGCTTTCCATTCTTTATTTTTTAAAAAATTATAAAAAGGATCAAACACAAAATAAGCAAAGCCATCAGTATCAATTAAGGTACTACCGCTTCTAAATGCAGCATCACTTACAGCTGGAACACCATGAATGTAATCTTCTAAATGTTTATGCAATACTTCTTTTGGCGATGTGCCTGGCGGAGCTTTTTCTGTTTTCATTCCCTGCCATAAATTATCTAATATAGTTTGCATATCATCGCCTTTAATTCTTGGTGGTGGAATAGGTGTATGTGCTCCAATCAAACGTCTAAGTTTTTCTTGATCCATGATATAGTTAATATCTCTTGCAATTATTTGTTGCGTAGTTTCACCTTCAATCTTATCATTGTAGTGTACAGTAAATCTAAATTCTGGATCCGGCGAATAATCTATTTTAATTAATGCAGATAGTGTTGGAAACTTTTTAACCTTATCAGAAGCCACACCAAACTTTCTTTTTAAACATTCTGATTTAACACACATACTATTGATAGGTTCTTCTGAACAAGTATGGCCTGCAGTATCTTTTTTATAAGCTTTAATTTTTTGTTTTACTTTTTCATCACCCCATATGTTATCGTAGACAATGTAATTTCTAGCACCTTCTAAAAGTTTTTCTTCCCAGTTATCCGGATATTTCTTTTTAGCAAACACCATGTAATTATAGATAAATCTATCTCTGTAATCATCTAGTTTAGATTTGGATAATCTTTGTAGACATACAGGTCCATCTATAAATTCATCTGCACCACCTGTAAGCTCGAGTCTAATTAATTCATCTGCAAATTCTTCTAGCTCTTCTTTTGTTTTTGTGTTAGCCTCGACGACTTTTATAAATTGTTCAAAGGTAAACTCTGTACCGTCTAAATTTACACCTACTCTTTCATTACGATTATAATAAGGTAGATTAATGAAGTTACCATTAATTGGTTTTTGATCTGAGCCTACACCAAGTTGTGTCTGTTTAGGAAATATTTCTGTTGATGCTTTTAAATCAAACGTAAATAATAATTTGTCTAAAAAGTTTCTTACAAAACTTGCCTTGACTGGTTCTTTAAAAAACACATAAATATGCAGTCCACCACTTTTAGATTTGACAGGTACTACAGGAATATTTTTTTTATCAATAATCTCTAAATATTTTCTTAAATCAAAATTGTCGTATTCATCTGAGTCTATATCAATTGCTCCAAACTTTGCGAGTCCTTCATCATTACAAGGTTGAATACCAATAGATTTTTTACCTGTGAGATGATCTAGATAATCGGATTCTAATAATTCTTTTGCTGCCCAACCATATTTTAATTTAAGTTTACCTGTAGCTGGATCTTTAAATGCAGAGTTAATATCTGCATAGCCATAGTCTCTTTTAAGACCTGTAAATATTTCTATAAATTTATCTTCCATCTTTCCTTTTTAGTAGGGGTGACTCCACTCTCGCTTTGCCACCCCTGTTGCAACCATTCCCGGAGGGGAATTTTACATAATGTGAGCGGATCCACCTTCAGCTTTAACAGTATCTTCCTCACCATGTTTTACTTGAACATCTCCTTTAGAGATGCTTTCAGAAAAACTTCTAGCTTGTTGATACAATGCAGCGTCTTCAATTGGACCTGTTTTGCTCACTTCCCAACCAAACCATGTGCCTTTGTCGTTAGACTGTTGCACAGTTTTTAATTGATAAAGATGGCTAAAAGATGCGGGTGTAAACATACCGTTTTTACCTTGCATCTTTATACTTTGCATCATGCTATTCCATTTTCTACTAATTTTTAATTGAGTAGATTTCATAGCAATCAACGCAGTAGTTGGTGATCCACTATTAACTATAACAAAATGTTGGGCAGTTTTTTCAATGTAGTTACCATTTGGTAGCCTATCTTTAAAATCTGCACCTCTAGTTGTTTTAGTCATGATGTCACTAGATGAAGGGTAGATGTTTACTGGCGCACCAGACCCATCTGTTCCTCTATCTTTCCACTCGACGTATTCGAGTTTGTAGTAACATGGAATCACTTGGACTCCTTTTTCACCATCAAAGAGCTCACCTGTTACTGAATTGTAAATCATTCCAGGTTCTGCACCTTCGACATACTTACCGTCTCTCTTGTTTACTTCAGGAGATAACTGACCAAGTATTTTAAGAAATGGTAATGCAAGATCATCTTGTCCTACCGTTCCAGTTTGTACATTTGCATCTGCCTCAAACACAACGTTTGTAGACAGTGCATTGTTTTTCTTCGTTATTGGTTCTTTGCTCATTTTTCTATTTCCTCGTTATTTTGGTTCTGTTTCCTGCGAACACGTTAAATAGATCCGTGGGCATCTCTTTCCCAGACTCAAGACGCTCACGAACCAAGGCTTTAAGTGTCATAGGCTCAACCTTTAACTTCTGGGTAGGTTGATATCCTTGACCTTGTGCAAGGACAGCAAAATCTGCTGCCTTGTTATCTTCGTTACGACCAAAGGAAACAGTGATCATATTTTTAATTATGTCACCCAAGCCGTTGTTACGAAGCCAGTTGTATGCTTCTTCCTCTTTTGCTTTAGGAATTGAAGCACCATAGACGGGCATGCATTGTACTCCTGCACCGTCTGCTAAACTAAATTTTGATATATTCATTTCTGTCATCATCGTAGGTATAACCTCTCCAGATAAAACGTCCATATCCTTTTTTAGTTTTTTTAATTCTTCTTCTTTTGCTGCAACTTTATCTTCCAAGTCTCTTAACTTTACAACCTGGGCAGATAATGCTTTGATGTCGTTGGTATTTTCGTTAGCCAACGAATCAACTTTGTCTTCTTCTAGATTTATACTCATGTCTTTTTACCTTTCGTAGTAGTTAATGATGTTGTTAATATAATGTCATAATATCCTATGTCAAGTTTAATCTTCAATCTTTCCTTGTTCATATAAATTTATTTCTATTGGATAGTAAGTTTTTTCCTGTCTATCCCATTTTAATAAATTAAATTTTCCCCCGGTTTTATCAGCTACAATTGAACAAGCTACACCTATGATTGCAGGATCACCTGTAAGTAGTAAATAATCATCCGGGGTATATTTATCTAACAGTTTTCTTAATTTAAAAATTAAAGGCCCTGGAGACAATATAATTTGTGAATGTTCTGGTAATAAAGTTTTTAATGTGCCAAATTTTTGAGCTCCCATAATATTAAATTTAGGTGCTCCTATTTTAGTTCCTGGTAATTCTTGTATTATATAAACCGTGTTCATAACTTTCCTATTGACATCTATTATAAGGTTATGTTATCAGTGTCAATAGAAAGAAGAAATTATTATGAATTATAAATTTAAAACTAAGCCTTATGCGCATCAATTAAAAGCGCTTAAGAAGTCATATAACAAAGAACTATTTGCATACTTTATGGAAATGGGTACAGGTAAATCTAAAGTATTAATAGATAACGTATCTATGCTTTATGATAAAGGTAAGATAAATGGATTTTTATTAGTAGCACCTAAAGGTGTTTATAAAAACTGGTTTGATTCAGAAATACCTACACATATGGTAGATCATATTGATAAAAAAATGGTTTTGTGGCAAGCTAATATTACTAAATCACAACAATTAAAATTAAACTCTTTGTTTGAACCTGGAGAAGATCTTCATATTTTAATTATGAATGTTGATGCATTTAGTACAAGTAAAGGTGTAGAGTTTGCAGCTAAATTTTTACGTTGTCATAGAACTATGATGGCTATTGATGAGTCTACAACTATAAAAAATCCCGATGCTAAAAGATCTAAACACATATGTTCCTTGGGCCAATATGCTAAATACAAAAGAATTCTTACAGGATCACCTGTAACCAAATCACCTTTAGATTTGTACAAACAATGTGAGTTTTTAGGTGAAGGTTTATTAGATTTTACTTCTTATTATGCATTTAGAACTAGATACGCTATACTTAAAACTATGAACTTTGGTTCTCATAGCGCAAAGGTGCCAGTTGGTTATCAAAACTTACAAGAGTTATCTGATAAAATTGCTTTATTTTCTGACAGAGTTTTAAAAGAAGATTGTTTAGATTTGCCCGATTATACTTATCAAAAAAGAATCATACAATTAAGTAAAGAGCAACAAAAAATTTATGATCAAATGAAAAATGTAGCTCTTGCACAAATGGATGGCAAACTAATGACTACATCTACTGCATTAGTTCAATTGATGAGACTTCAACAAATTACTTGTGGTCATTTTAAAGCTGATGATGGCACACTTAAAATTATTAAAAATGAAAGAGTCACTGCATTAATGGATATTCTTGAAGAAGTAGAAGGTAAAGCTATTATCTGGGCTCATTGGAGACATGACATAGACTCAATAGTTAAAGCAATTGAAAAAGTATATCCGGGTTCCGTGATGACTTATTATGGATCAACGTCTACTGAAGATAGAGCTAAAGCTATTAAAGAAATACAGGACCCCAATTCAAAAATTAGATTCTTAGTAGGTACACCTCAAACCGGTGGTTATGGTATTACACTTACAGAAGCTAATGTTATGATTTATTATTCTAATGGCTATGATCTTGAGAAACGTACTCAATCAGAGGCTAGAATAAATCGTATAGGTCAAAAAAGAAAGATGACTTACATTGATATTATAGCTGAGAAAACTGTAGATGAACGTATCGTAAAAGCTTTACGTAAAAAAATTAATATAGCTAGTGAAGTTATGGGAGAGGAATTAAAACAATGGATTTAATTATTTTAAATGATGGTTTGTATCAACTTATACCAGTAACAAAAGAATTATTAGAAGATATAAAATTATTTAATGAAATAGATTGTTTTGATTTGTGTGATATTCTTAGAGAAAAATTAACTGGTTATGCAGATACTATAAATTTACATATAATGAAGGATGGTAGTGGTGCTATGATTGGTTGTATGTGTCGTTAATTTAACATATCCATAAGTAAAGTTAATAACACTGCACCCATACCACCAACAATCCAATACTCTAATCTTTTAATTCTTTCTTTCATTTCTTTTATTTGTTCAAACGTTTGCTTTTGCATTATTCTGCAAAGCTTTTCATGAGATTCTATTTTTTGTAATGCTGATTTTCTTGTCATTATATTAACCCGTAATCATCATCCTCTACTGCTTGATAACTATCACTTATTACAGATCCAATATTACTGCCTCCTCCGGTAGGTTCATCTCCTCCATAGTAATCAGCACCTGATCCTATATCTATATTTTGATTAAATGGATCTATTTTTTTCTGAGAGTCTTTGTAAACTTCTTCATAAGTTTTACCATAGTTATCCATGTAAAATTGATTAGCTAAGTCTTTATCTAATCCTCTTAAAGATTCTAATTGATGTGACCTAAAAGAATTACTTCCCGGAACCATATAATTATTAGCAGCGTTAATAATGTTGTAACCGAATTTATCTTGTCCTCCCATGTCTCCATATCCCCCGTAAGTATCTAACATATATCTATTTAAAGCAGAACGTTGTGGAAGCATTCCACCAATAGTGTTAGCCGCCATTCCTATTATACCACCAGACCCTATATATTTATCAAATAAATTTTTTGCCTGACTCATTAAACCTTGTTCCGGAAATTGAGCGTTGGATCCTAAGTATCCATAATCTTGAGGTAATACATCTGCATATTGAAGTTGTCCTGTTGCATACATATCTTGATCTCTTTGCTCTCCTACTGTTCTACCTGAAGGTAACAGTTCAGCCACACCAGATACTTCTTGAACACCAAGTTGATTATCCAACGTTCTATTCATACTGTCTGCAGTGGTATTCATTCTATTTGCATCCGCTAAAATACGATCCGATGATGCGTTTAGTTGAGCTATAAGTTCGTTTAAAGTTGCCATAATTATCCTAAAGGAAACAGTTTATCAAATTTTTGTTCAGTTGATAGTAAATTATATTTTGATCCTAAATTAGTTCTATTAACAGAAGTTGCGTTTACAGCTGCATTTTTATTTGGATCAACTGGTAATACTGCAGGCACGTTATCGACAGGTCTTAAATTAGCACTTAAAGGTGGTAAGTCTCTCGATTGTTTAACACCAAAAGTTAAAGCTGCATCAATAAAAGATTCAAAACTTTCTAAGCTATCATTCAGATCAAAGTTTCTTACATCTCTTCTTAAGTCATCCCAAGCATCTTCAGCTACATCTAAACCTAATTCAAATTTTAATGCTGCATCTAGATTTTGATCTTCTAATCTTTCAAGTAAAGATTTAACTCTAGCTTCACTTGGAGTAGGAACTTTAAATTTACCATTAAATAAATTTTGTACTTCTGTTTTATTTTTTAAACGATCATTTAAAACTCTTCTTAATTCACTTCTACTCACACCTAAATCTTCTGCAGCTTGAATAGTATTCATTAAATTTTTTTGAGATTTAAACGAGTCCATAACCCACACTTTGTAAGCATTAATTTTTTGTTCTGGTGTGCTTCTTGCGCTATAGGCAACACTTGCAAACTTAGCACCAATGTTTCTTTTATCTCTACCAAATGATGTAATAATAAATGGCATACTTTGCATAGGTTTAACTTCTTGCACACGTATACCAGCCATTAATGCTACTAATTCATCTCTTAAATTTCTTTCACTACCATAATCTGTAAATCTACCACTAGCACCATCCCATATTTTAACTGCAGAAGTAAATGCTCCAGGATTAAGGCCACCTATGATGTGTTCTAAACTTCTAGATATTTGTATACCTAGTGGATCTGTTTCTCTATAAATCATTTTACCAGTTCCTGTTCGTCCACCTCTTAAAGTAACGTCCGTAATTCTTTCAACACCAATAGACTCAGATATAAATGGTGAAAAGAATTCTACTAAAGCTCCAGGATTCTCTGGAGTACCAATTAAAGAATTAAACACAATTGTATTTGCGCTGTCTTGATTTAGTTCTCCTCTACCAAAAGCATTTACAACTGCATTGATTGGTCTAACTAATGAATCGTATGGATTAGAATATGAAAAATTAAAATACTTAAAGTTACCATTAGCATCAGGCGATGACACTGGTATTAATGTTGCGTTCTTTTCATACACAGGAACAAACGCTCTAGCTTTTTGCATCATTTCATCAGTTACACCAGTGATAGCTTGAGCTGTGCCACCAATGACTGTACCTATACCACCAAACGTTGCTGAAGCTCCAATTAATCTACGAGCTCCCATTTGTCTAATGTAAGGATTAGTGCTAGTTAATTCTCTTGCACCTATAGTAATTAAATTAGATCCTGTTCTTAATATCTCTGCAGGGAAAGCTATAAAGTTTCCTAAAGGTAAGTCTCTAATACTTTGAATTATTTTAGGGACCTTACTGTAAGTCGGAATAGTATTAGTTACAAGATACGCAGACACTTCTTTTAAAGCTTCGTCTGCTGTTTTCTTTGCACCTGTAATAGAACTTATTTCAATAAAATCTTCTTTAGCTACAGTTCTGTACCAGTCTTTTACTTGACTCAATACTTTTTCTGGAACAGCTTTGGGATCTCCAAATGCTTGTTTAAGAGCAGATTGATAGAATCTGTCAGAGTATATTTTCCAAACGTTATCACCTCCTTGATAGACATCAACAAACTTTTTAACTGTTGGGTTTTTCATAAAGTCATCAATGTTTATTAAACCTTTAACTCCTCTTTCAGCTAGACGTTTCATTTCATTAACTGCAATACTTTGATCGATAATTCCTCTAGTTACACTATCATCTATAAAATCATCAAATATCTTTTCGTCTACTTTTCCACTTTTAAATATATCTTCAAACGTATCTCTAAATGCTTGAGATACTGAGCTACGACCACCTATTAATCCACTAGCTAATGGAAAAAATGATGCTGTGGAAACGTTTCTTACTTGTGTCATTGGTGAGAAAATAGTTTTAGTTATTTGACCACCCGCTTTAAACTTCATAATGTTAGAGTAAAAAGGTACATCAAATAAATTATCAAAATTACTTTTTACCCCTTGTATTGCATTAGCAATTTCAGGAAGTGTAAAATAAGTATCAAACTTTGCTGCCTCTCCTTCTTTAGGTTTTCTCATTTTTTCATTTCTAAAAAATTTAGAATCTAAAGCAAAGTCATCAATAGAATTAATACCAGCGTCAGGTCGAGCTGTAATTTTTCTTAAACGTGTAGGATCAATTCCTCTTCTTACAACATCTTGAAACGCAGCGTCATCAGTTAAAATATTTTTAAATACTATGCCATTCTTTAACCATTCAGATTCTACAAGATCAAAATATTGTCTTTGATAAACTTGTTTATTGTTCCATATGATCGTATCTAATACTGGACTGTAATCTTTTATTTCTACTTTTTGTCCTTTAGGTGTAGATAAAAATTTTCTAATTTCATCAGAAAGATCATCTACTTTTTTTATATCTTTACCTGTAAACCTAGCAATAGATCCAAAATATTTATTAGTATTAGCTCCAGCATTTATGACTGCACTTTTTAATCCTTGCATTCTAAGTGTTACTTCTTCATCTAATAATTTATTAAACGCTGTTTCTTTTTCGTTAAGTTTTTTACCTTTTGCTAATTTGTCTTTTAATGTTCTAGCCTCTTTAAAAGAAATATTTTTAGGCCGCATGTTTTGATTTAAAAGAATAGTATTTTTTATTTCTTTTCTAGCTCCGGCAGCTACCTCACCTTTTACATCAAATTTAAAATCCTTATTATTAAAAGATGCAAGTCTTTGTTTAAAAAAATTATCTGCATCTTTCATTTTTAAACTAGCCAAATCTTTAAAAGATTTAATTGGAGAGTTAGCAAACATATTGCCTACCATTTGATTAGACTCTTTTAACATTTGTTTTATTTCTTTAGCCTCGGTCCTTACTGCAGGATTCACTAGCTTTAACATTTTTTCAGATTGTACTTTACCTGGAGCCATAATATAATCTGTAATTTTATTACGCTCTCTTTGTAAATCATCCATAATGTTTCTATAACCTGGACTACCTGTTATTTTATCAAATATATTACCTTTCATTTTAGTAACGATGTCATAAAGTTTTTCGTTCATGTATTCATCTTTACGATTAAATTTTTTAGTAATGGCTTCTAATTTAGCAGTTACTTTATCCCCTTCGTTTTTTAAACCTTTAGACATTAAACCAGCAGAACCAAAGTATTCTTTAAGTTTACTTAATTTACCTGCAACCGTTTGACCAAACGTACCGCCTTTAGTATTATAAAAAGCCCACATAGATGGATCAGGTATATCTAATTTTTCATATAATTTACTTTTAAACTTATCTTTTTTTGTGCCAAGTTTAGTTACACCTTTAGTAATAAAGCTACCTTCTTTACCTTTACCAGCTATTCCAACTGTTAATGGATTAAGAACTTTACTATCTAATTGTCTTAATACTGCACCTGCTGCAGGATCAATTACTTTATTATATACAGGTCCTAAAAGTTTTTTACCGACCGCACCTGCAACTGGTAACATTGCAATAGCACCACCAATGGCTGCACCCTCAGCTCCGAACTTTAATTTTTGTTTCATCTTTTCTACAGCTAATTCTTTACCTGTAGCAGATGCAAGATCCGGTGTTTCTGTTATGCCAAGCATGTCTGATAAAACAACGTTCTTAGTTGGTACACTAACTGCAATATCAGTAGCTCCACCTAGAGCTCCCCAGTATCCTGCTCTTCTTGCAATCTCTGTGCCTTTAGCTCCAATAGTTGGTAAGCTAGAAAGTTTAGTCGTCTGTCCTGCTTTTCGTAAAAGAGGAATAGCTCTACCTATTCTAGATGCAACACCTAATGGTACACCAAATTGAGTTATGGTTTGAACAATTTGTCCAAGACCTGTTTTAGCTTCTATGTTTAAAATGGGAAAGGATTCAAAAAAAGCATCTATCTTTCCTGTAAGATCTTTGTCGGTTAACATATCAAAAGGTAATACACCTAATGTAACTAAACCTTGTAATGCATCGCTAATACCACCTATGGGTGCTCTGAATATATCGAGTGCATAATCACCAATAGTAGTTTCTGCTTGTGGTGCTACAACATCTTGTTCCTGTTGGAATGTTGCAATCTTAGCAAGTTCTTGCCAATTCATAGAACCTCCTATGCTAATACCTGTGGCGGTAATATTAAGTTAACTCCGTACTTTGTGTTAAAACTACTGACATCGTTTTGTGAATTAATGTAGTAAAAATCTTGTAAAGCTTCTTTGCTGTTTGCTAATAATTGTACAATGTCATCTGTTATTTCTTTTGGTAGTCTAGATCTTAATGTAGCAAAGTCCATAACAGGCACTTCTTTCATTGGTTCTACATTTTCTGCAGCCGCTACTTCTGTTGCTTGAACTTCTCCCATTGGAGTTTTAACAGTTTCTTTCTCTACAGTTTCAGTTATCTCTCCCATCTCAGGAGTTCCAAGAGCTCTATTTACTCTACCACCTTCTGCCATATTTAAACCTGGAATACTGACTCCAGCAATTACAGCATATTGTTTGTACGTCTCTATAATTTCATTGGCTCTTTCTATTTTAGCTTTAGAAGCCGCATCTTTTTTATTACCAAATAATCTTAGATCTCTTAACGCATCTTGATATTGTGTAGTTAACGCAGCCAATTGGGCTACAGCAAATTCTTTATTAATGTCTTTACCACCTTGTGTACCTTTAATTACAATTTCCCAAGCCTCTAACTCTAGTTCATTTCTTTTTTTCGTATTGTTAGGATCTGCTAATTTTTTATTTACATAATTTTTAACTGCAGTTTCTTGTGTATTTAATTTACCATCAGCTAATTCTTTTGCTTTGTAATTTTTGTAAGCAGTCAGGATTAAAGCCTTATCTTGTTTTCGTTCTTCTTTTTTTAATTTAGCTGCTTCTTCTCCACCTACTTCTAACTTATCTGCAATCGTTCCAGGTGTTCTAATAGCTTTAGCAAGTATTAAAGCTTTCTCACCTTTACTTACTCCAGTGTCTTTTAATAAATCTTTAAGAATATCTACTTCACCTTCAATTGCATCTTTCATAGATGTTTCTGCTAAAAGTTCATTTTCATTAACATTAGTATTAGTATTAGTATTAGCAGCGCTTTGATTTTTAAGTGTATAAGCATCATCACTTCTTAAAGCTCGTAAAGCTTTTATTCTAGCATCTGAAGTGTCTACTAAATTATCTGCGTCCGCTGTTATTTTAAGATCTTCAATATCTTCAACAACTTTTGGTCCGTCTGCAGTCATGAAAGTAGTGCTACCTCTATTACCACCTGGTAGTAAAAATTCAAAACCTGTTTTATTAGAAAAGAAAGGCGAGTCTGGTTTTAAAAAAGGTGAAACAAAATCAGGGTTTGTATATCTCTCTCCTAATATTAATTTCATAAGACCACTAGGTTCATTTGATTCTCTGTCGGCTCTTACCTTCTTCATATATTCTTGATAACCGGTATTATCTCCTCGGCCTACACCAAAGTTTATTCCCATAAAACCACTTTGTGCTTTTACTCTAGGACTTAATTGTCCTATACCTGTTGATCCGCCTCTTCTAAATGATGGTCTTTTAAAATACATTAATTTCCTCCAAAAATACTACCTAAACCATAAGCATTTAATCCAGCGGATAAAGCTTGTGATAAAGGACCTACTGTTCCTGCACCACCTAATGTGGTTGTCGTTGTCGTTGTTGGTGAACCAACAAGTTGAGCTGCTATCCCTGATCCAAAAGCGTTGAGTCGTTGTAGTGGTTCGTTATATGCAAGTTGCGCTCTTTGTTGAGCCGCATCTAATCCTGCTTGTTGGAAAGCTAAGTTACCTGTACCAGCAGCACCTAATTGTTGAACACCACTTGCAGCAAGAGATGGTTGCAGTGATGCTAGATTTCTTTGTTGTTCAAAACCTTGTTGTGCTAATTGATTTGCTTGAGTGAAACCTTGACCTAATAACTGAGCTTGCAATGCTGCTCTTTTTGCAGCGGCATCAGATGCAAATTGAGCTTGAGCCACACCTTCTCTACCACCACCAAAAGCTCCTGCTTGAATAGCATTGGCTGCAAGTTGTGGTACACCTGCTGCAGTTTGTCTATCAAACTCAGCTAGTGTCGTATCGATAACTTGTTGTTGATACGGTGACATAAATTGTTGAAATGCTTGAGGGCCAGAATAAGCGGCTGCTTGATCTAAAAATGGTTGATAGCCAGCAACTCCCGTTCCAGCAGCTGCACCTGTTACAGCTCCCGTGGTTGGATCAAATTGTAATTGTCCTAAGCCCGCTTGAGTAGCTGCCTGTTGTTGTGCGGCTTGAGTTAAAACGTTTTGACCTGCAACCTGTGGTCCAAGTTCTGCTAAAGTTGGTACCGTGCCAATAACATTACCATCAGCATCTTTAATTTGAGAACCAGGAGCTCTACCAACTTGTTGCGTTAATAGATCAATAAAATTTTCTTGTGCCGCCTCAAGATAAGGGGCTCGTCTAGTATATGTAGTTGTGTCTGCCATTATGCTTTACCTACTTTTTCTGCTTGTTTCATTGTCTTGTATAATTTTTTAGATCCTTTTTCAACGTCTCCTCCACCAATACCTCTAACAGCATCGGCAGTCATTACAAATTCGTTTTTACTTAACATAGCGGGAACATCATCAGCTCTTTCTTTAACGCCAACGGGAACAAAACCACCTTCATCTCGGTAATCTCTTTCGATCACACCTGCACTATTTTGTCTAATCTTACCTGTCGGCACATTTCCTATACCACCCATTGATTTAAATACTTTACCTGTTAATTGAAATATCTCTGCATCAATACTTGATACATCTGCGTCAGGATCTTTTGCTAACATACTATCTCTTAAAACTAATAATTCTGACACTCTATTAGCTCCACCTGCAAAATTTATTCTACCACCTTTAGCTTTAAATTTTGGAGCATCAATTGGTTGAAATGGTCTTGGTCTAGTGTACTTACCATAAGAATCAGGATTAGATTCTCTTAATTTAAATAAAAAATCTTCCATTATACCTGTTTCTCCATCAGGCCTAAAGGTGTAAGCTTTAGATGAATCAGGCATATCCTCTAACATTATTGAATCAACACCAGTATAACCTCTTAACATTAATTCTTCAAACATCTCTGGAGTAGATCTTCCAGATTTAATAATAGATACGATTTGTTCTGTAGTCATATTTCTTGGATCGTTTGGATCTTCAGGAATAACTGAACTTGTTTCTAAAATTTTTTCTAACTCTATATCTTTACTTCCTTCTTTTAACTCTATTCTACCACCGTCTTTTTTCATTCCCATGATAGCAATCTCTTTTAATATTGCTGCATCGGTAGGATATCTATTTGGATTACTTAATATTCTATATAGGTTAGGCATTGTGTAAGATCTGCTTGCTCCACCTTGACCAGCTAATTTTCTAAATAAAAATGATTTTTCAGCAGAGCTAAATGTAATACCTGCCATTAAACTATCCATGTCGTTTTCGTCATCACCTGCTTCAACGTCAATAGACATAATACCTATTTCAGATGATTCCTCTGGACTACCTTTTTTAAATCCTATTCTTCCGCCATTTGCTTCATCTACTCTTTTAATGTTAATTCCAAACCCTGTACTAGTATCCATAAGCATACTAGGGGACAGAGCTTCATAATCCTCTTTACTAATTAATTTTGGACCATCTTCAGTCATAATTACGATCTGTACATCTGAACCTGTATCGGGCATAATATCCTCCAATAATTTTGTTTTAATCATTTCATTAGCACCCGCCTCAAAACCTATTCTTCCGCCTTCTTTTCGGCCACCGTAGAAGTTAGTTAAATAACCTGCATACTCATCTTTTTTCTCTTGTCTAATAAGTTCGTTATATTCGTCTTGAGTTAGATCATCATCTACTCCAGTTTCAGCAGCTAATGCTCTAGCTTCTGCATATGATGTAGCAAAAGTTATTGCTCCTAATACTGCTGCTTTGTCTATAGAACCATCTTTATTTGTAAACATAGCCTTACCAAATTTTTTAGCTCCATCTCCAATTGTTTTAGCGATCTTACCGTAATCTTGATTACTTACTCCATCAAATAAATTTTTTAAAAATCCAGGTTCTTTAGCTACTGTAGTTTTATCTACTACAGTATCTTGTATTATTCCAAAAGCATCAGCTCCGCCTGTAGTAAGATCAATGCCTCCTTCTCCTGGAATTATAGGTTTCTTTAAAGGCACTGTGGTATTTATACCTGAACCGTCTTTTATTATTCCAACACCGTCAGCTCCGCCTGTTTGCATATCAAGACCTACACCTTCAACTGCTTCAACAGGTTTACCTAATTTAAATCCTGTTTGGTTTCCTAATGGTGAACTAAATCCACTTTTAAATCCTTGAAGACCTCCTCTAAATGCTCCGCCATCTGCAGCAAAAGGATTACCTTGGAATCCTGCACCACCTGCAAATCTAGCCAACTGGCCCCCTCCATAAGTTAATGCACCTCTTTTAAACGCATCACTTATACTACCTGTTTGATCAAAACTACCAATACCCGCCATTGCAGCAGCAACTGCTGGGTTAAAAGGAGCCACAAATGGAGCAGCCTTGGTTGCAACTTCTGCTACTTCATTGGGTATAATTTTTCTAACAAATTTTTTAAGAGAACTACCTAGACCAAATTTCTCTCTAGGTGCAACTTGCATAATTCCACCGTTTGCTTGTAGTTGTCTGTTCATTAAAGATCTAGATATCGCCATAATTTAAATATATTTATACTGTTAAGCAGGCGTAGAAATCCTGTAAATAGGATACTTTATTTGATTTTTTTAGTGTCGTCAACAGATTTGACAGGTCTTGCTGCTTGCCATAAATCATCTCTAAATCGACCTGTGTAAGTATATTCTCCTACATGAGTTATAGGATCATCTATATAGGCATATACTTTACCTCCTATATCAGTCCATCTTTGACAAAACCCAAAATCTTCACCAAAATATCTTTTAGTTTCAGGGTCGTGCAGTGTGTCAAATAAGTTATACATGTTATCTTTTTTAACTTCTTTACCATTAATATTAGTAGGTTGATATATCTCTAGTTCCGGATGATGTTTAATTAACTTTTCAATTACCTCTCTTTTAATTAACATACAGCCTGTAGGAGCATGAGTAAGTTCCATTAATCCTTTGTCCACGGTTATTGAATTAGGATCCTCTACTTTAACAGGAAAGGTAAATCCTGCTGTAGCTAAATCTTTTTCATTGCTAACAGCATCTTCTTTAGTGTTAAGTCTTCTCCATATTTTATCCCAACTTAAAAGCTTCATAGGATAAGGTAGACTAATTATATCTTTATTAAAATCTAACATTTTAAAAATAGATTTTGCACTAAAATCAATATCAGAATCTATAAATAATAAATGAGTGTAGTTGTCTTTGTGATTTAAAAATTCTGCTACACACAAATTTCTACCTTGTGTAACCAATGATGATTTTAATAAAGTAAAACTACATAAAATTCCCTCTTTCCAACAAGCTTGTTGAAACTTTAATACTGCTTGACAATAGTGCATACTGACATCACTATGACATGGAGTACATACCATAATTTTGTGGGGCGAAGTGCTTAAGTTAATTTCAGTTATTTTGTTTTCTACTGTGTTAGTTTTAATTGTTTGATAGGTGTCATCATTTGCTTTTTCTGTTTTGTCGACGTTAAACCATATAGGTTCATTTGGCTTTGGCATTAAGAGCTCCTTTTAAAAATGTTGTCCACGAAGCAGCTTGCTTGGGCCAAGAATAATAAATTTGTGCATAACTTGCTTGAGTGGTTAAATGACTATGTATTCGCGGTTCATGTAAAGTTTCTGCTGCAGCAGAAATACCATACGCAAATTTTTCAGCTAAAGCTTTGTAGTTACTATCATAAGGAATATACATTGGGAACTCTGCTCCTGTTTCAAACAAAGCTCCATAATTAGTTATTATACTATATAAACCAGCAGACATCGCTTCTAATAAAGAAATACAAGAAGTCTCTTCAAAGATACTAGGATAAACATACATATTATAGTCTTGTAGGTGTTCTCTAATATATTCGTTTGGTTTATATCCTATATAGTTTACATTAGGTAAAGACTCAGCTTGTTCGTACAATGCTTTATAATTATGATCGTTTTGTTTCATAAAATCTTTGCCATAAACTTCACACGAAGAATAAACATCTAATGTAATTAATGGATTTTTAACTAATTGCATTGCACCAAGTAAAACAGATAATCCTCTCCAAGGTGTGTTTTGGTGAATTATTCTAATAGGTTTACCTTTTTTATAATGAGGAGCCTGTGTTATTTTTTCAACTCCATTTTTAATAACCACACATTTTTCAGTAGGAATATCAAACACCATTCTAAATTTTTCATAGTTCCAATGAGAATTAAAAACATACCAATCATATTTGTGATGATTATTTTTATCTTTAAACCACGGGTATAAATTAGGTTGATCGTAAGAATTTTTTTGCCAAAGTATGTTTAGTTTTTTAGGATCTATAGGTACTTTACCAGGTACACTAGTACAGATTTGTATTTGATCTAATAAATTTTTATCTACGTATTTGTGTAAAAAACCAAGTTGTAACTCAGTTCCACCTTTAGGGCTTTGATTTTTTATTATCATTATTCATTACTTTCTGGAACACATCTAAACCTTTCGGTGATACTTGTACTGTTACATCAGTAACGATATCTGGTCCTTCCATTTTTTCTTTAGAAGTTTCACCTGTTTTTGTATTTCTATAAATTGTTATAGTAGTACAATCAATTTTATATATGTTATCCGTTTTCATTCTCTCTGTTTATAAGCGCATAGCTAACTACTACTTCAAGTTTATTAGCTGTTTCTGCTTGCGCTTTTATAGCATCTCCTGCTTCTAAATTCAACCCCTGTTCTGTAGCGTTGACTGTGCTTAAAGCGGGGATATCCTTTCTAAAAAATTCTACATCTGTGCTAGCCGATGAATCTCTTAAATCACAATTAACCAACACAGCTCCGGAGCTGTTATTAGATACATACACAGATTTTACAATAGCTACGGCAGACGTGGCTATAGTCAAAAGAGTTGTCATAGCTGTGCCATCTAATATTTTGCTAGCATTTTTATATTGTATTGTCATGATAAAAAATAATTAAAAGCTTCTTGTTCGTTTTTTAAATCTTCTTGAAAAGCAAAATTAAGTTGTTGTTTCATAGTTGTCATAGACTCAATAATTTGTCTTTGATTTTCTACGTCATATTGTTGTGCTGGTTCAGGTATATAATTAGTTAATTTTGCCATTATGCTTTTTTCTTATCTACGCCTTTTATTTTTTTCTTATTTTTTGAAGCATAAAATACAGCTTCGCCTTTTTTCTTACCGTATTGTTTTTTCATAGATTTCATTATTTTTTTACCTTTTTCAGTTAGTGGCATATTATCTCCTTCCGTCTGGTTGAGCATCCATTCTAAAACTACCATAACGCCAAGTTTCACCTGTAGCATCATTTTCTATTTTCAAAGATAGTAATCTTCCTCTTGCTCTAGTGTCTACTTTATCAGTAGTAGAAGTTATTGTAAAGGGACCTAAAGGTGAGCTTGATTGAGTATCTGATGGATAATCCGATATAAATAAAGTTACTTTGGAATTACCTACTAAAAATTTATAGTCTGGCATAAATCTTTTCATGGACATAAATATTTCACCATCTTCAATATCAAAATCTCCTGATCTTATAAAAGCATCAATTGAAGTTCTACCTGAGCTATTAACTTGATCGTTTCCAACTTCATGAACATAATAGATAGATGCTCCATATAAATTTGTAATTCCTAAAATATCAGGAAACACCGGAGTAGAAGTTGCTTCGTAATCTGTTGCATAGGGTTTATCAAACACACCTTGATCAGCGTAACTAGTTCTGTCTAATGACGAAGTAGTCCAAACATTTTCTTGATAGTTGTATGTTACACATCTATCAATTTGTTCTGATCCACTTTTTGGATAGAACCAATTTACTTCAGTGTACAAAGAATTTGGTGAAGAAAAAATTACATCTGCTGAATTAAAGTTAAGACCTAAATCTCCATTTTGTGTTGTAAATACAAAGTCTTCAACTAAACAAGGTAAAGCTTTGACTGTACCATCATACATAAAAAACCCACCTTCATTAGACATCCAATATATAGCACCATTAACATAAGAAGCTGCGTGTTGTCCTATGCATCCACAATTTGTGCCGACTTGTCTAACACTAAAAGTAAAAGGTGGGCCTACAAATTGAATTACATATGCAGCATTATCGGTTAAAACAAAAACATAATCTTTACCTTGAAGAGCTGCAGTAATTTTATTTCCTGTATCTAATCTAAATGTACCAGCAGTGTTGGTTGCTGTTGGTGCGTATGTATTTAAATCTTCTTGGTTAGAAAATCTTACAAACATAGGATCTTGAGTTGTGGTGTCTCCTATTGTTGTTTCAGTTCCAAAGTGAAATAAATGTCTATCTCTGTCTGAGACTAATGTAAATCTGCTGGCCGTAGGATTACCTGTTGTTACAAAACCAGATGTAGATTGTGATGCTCGAATACCTCTAGCACCAGATGCTCCTGCGTTCCAAGTAAAAGTTTTACCATTAAATATAGTTGCAACTAATACTTGACCAAAATTATCTAAGCTCCAGTTTCCTGGATCTAAAATTACGTCACTGACTGCACTTTCAGTGCCCCAAGTAGAGTCTCCATAACTAGAAGTTCCCCAACCATAACCTGCTGTTTGAAACGTGGGTCCTACTTCAACATAAGGATTAACAGTTGCTGCACCAGCGGCAGTCATACCTGAGCCTCCTTCATTTCTAGATGCTTGGATTGTAAATTTATCTACATCAGGAACAGTTAATATTTCGTAAACTTTTTGTAATTCTGTGGGTGTATAATCTGAAGCACCTGTAACTGTTACACCAGATAAGGTTACATACCTTCCTTTAGCTAGACCATGTGATCCTTTATTTATGGTTACAGTATTTGAACCGTTGACAGTTGTTATAGTGCATCCAGTGATCGCTGTATCTAAAGGTGTGATGTCGTAAAAATCATTACCGTAATATAAAAATAAACCTTGAGAAGTTCCAATTGCTGCATATTTTTCACCTGCTAAAGAAGTCCAAGTTAATTGTGCTCTAGCTGCACCAGGTAAAGTTTTTTGAGCAGCTGTTAATTGTTCCCATCCACCTATTTTTTCAGGAGCGGTATATCTAAAACGCACAAAGTCTCCATCTACCCATCTTCCTGGAAGAGCTGAGGGAACGCTTTGTTTATTAAAACCAGGTGCAAATTCTACTTTTTTTAAGGCCATAATTGTGTTATATAATACTTATTTAGAATATGAAAGAGAGATCTTAATGGAAAAAACTTACAAAATAGAGAATTTTATTGGGGTATATGATAATTTTATTATGCCCGATGATTGTCAAAAAGCTATAGATTTTTATGAAAGAAGAGTAAAATTTAATGAAACAATTAATAGAACTGATTTTGAAAAAGCAGGAACGTTAACAAAACAAGATCAACAATTTTTTGCTAATGAACATAATATAGATTTATGGTGGGAAGAATTAAAAACCATGATGATAAATTTTGATATTGCTTTTCAAAATTATTTAACTCAAACAGGTGCAAAACAAGCTTATGGACAGGATAAATTTTTTTATACTTGTTTAAAAATTCAAAAAACTTTACGCACTGAAGGTTATCACACATGGCATATAGAACACGGAAGAGGACATGATAATGAACCTAGAGCTTTTGTTTTTACTGTTTACTTAAATGATGTAGAAGATGGTGGAGAAACCGAGTTTTTACATTTTTCAAAAAGAGTTCAACCTAAAACAGGTAGAGTAGTTATATGGCCTGCTGGTTTTCCATATGTACACAGAGGTAACCCACCTTTATCAGGTGATGGTAAATATATATTAACTTCTTGGATGATGTTACGATGAGTATGATGTAGGTCTTGCACCTAATCTAGCAACTTTTTCTTCGTTAGTTTCGTCATCACTAGCATTATCATTATCCCAATCAGATTGTAATCTAGCTAAGTGGGCTGAATCCCATCTAGTAATAAAATCATTAATGTCTCCTAAAGCTGCATCAGCCCAACTTGAGTGAGCTGTCTCGTCTCTATATTCTACTTGATCGTTAACATTTGAAGTTCCATATTGAATAGCCCAAACATTTGAAAATTTAGCTTGGCTCCAAAAAGAATCATCACTTATTACATATCCGATAGGGTGACCTTGTTCATTTTTAACAGACTGATTTATTATCATCTTGTCGTCAAATACTACTGTCCATGTTCCTTGTGATGCCATTTTATCTCCTACGTTTTAATAATATAAATAACTGTTAAGTATGGTTGTAAAATTGATGGGTTAACTTCTGTCCCTGAAAAGTTTGCACTCATGTTATGAGAGTGACCACCACCAGATCCAACTGATCCTGTGCTTGTTGGAGGTCCTGCGATTGATCCTGAAGGAGGACCACCAATACCACCAACAGGTGATTTGTTATAAGTTCCTGGGTGAGAGTGAGAAGCTAACTGCGGAGTTGATAAAGTCGCGTTAGCTGTTGAACCACCAACGTTACCCGCAGGTGTTACTGGAGTAGTATTAGCTCCACCAGTTGATCCTAAAGCTTTGTTGTTTGATTTTCCAACTGCAACGTTGTCAGATAAATTAGGAACGTTAAAAGTTGATGAGCCATCTCCAGTTCCGTAAGTTGTTCCTACAATTGCAAATAATGCAGAGTAAGTTGATCTTGAAACTGCTTGACCATTACACTCTAAAAAACCTGTCGGCACTGAAGCAGAAGACCACGGCACAATAGTCGCTGTAGGAATTCCCTCGATACCTGTAAGGTTTGCTCCTGAAAAATCGTATTTTGTTGCTTCGTAATTTGACATATTATTTCTCCGTGTAAGTCCATCCTGTTGTAGCATCTCCAGAATATACTAATGAAAAAGCTGCACCTTGTGTATTAACAACAAGATCAGATGCTGCATTAGCTATATTAGAAGAGTTTCTACCAACAGTCAATGCGTTAGTATTGAAATCATATCCTTGATCTACAAATGAAACTTCATCTCCAGTAGCTGGCGATGCAGGTAGAGTGATTGTTACAGCTCCACCATTTGTATTTACTAAAAGTTGAGCTCCAGCTTGAACTGTTTCAGCTGCAGATACTGCTCTCCATTTTCTATATTCATTTGCTTTTACAACGTTAGTTCCGTCGGAGTATAAAGTATAACAATTACCTTCACATAAAAGAACACCTGTTCCTGAAGAAGTTTTAAAAGTTAAAGTGTTTCCTGCATGATCACATCCATCAATTACTGTGTATACTTTTTCCACAGAATCTGGAATACTAACTGTTCTGTTACCAGATAACGTTCCTGTTAATTTTATAACTTCGTTTTTACCATTAGATAGAGCACCGTTGGTAAATGTTAAAGATCTGTTAGCATTAGTTACGTTAAAAGTATCGTAACCACCAATTGCTTGTTCTAAAATTAAAAGGTTAGTATTTGTTATTTGTCCCCAAGTTCCCGAGTTTTCACCGGTTGCTTGAACTGTAAGTTTTAAACTTGCTGATGTTGAATTCGCCATATTAAATTCCTTATATCGTTTATTTTATAAAAATAAAGAGAAAGTGTCAAACTCTTTATGCAACGACTTCCCTCCATCCAGGAGGATCTATTGGAGCAGAACCTGTGTTTACTTCGTTCCAGATAAGAGCATTACCATTTCCTAACGTTGTCGTCAACCCAAAACCATTAAAAGTTGCAGTAACATCTGTAAATCCAGATGCTGAAGCAACCCTTGCTAATAGAGGATTTCCAGTAACATTTACTTGTTGATTTAAATCTACTGTAACACTACCTAATCCAGCTGTTAATGGTAAGCCTGTTGGTACAGGTAAAACATCTCCTTTAAATCCTAAAGTACCTAAAGATGCAATCATTGCTTGACCAATAATCATTGCATCTGGCGCAGGATCAACTTGACCTAAAGTTAATTGAGCTACGTTTAAAGTATTAGCAACAATAGTTGCGTCACCAGTAATTTCTGTTGGAGTGCCTAAAGCTGCTGTCATTGCAATTCCAGAAACATCTACTTGCACAGAACTTCCAGCATCACCCCAGTCATTTATTGACCAACCAAGTCTACCCCAACCTGCTAAGTTAAATGCTTCAACAGTACCAAGACCCATAGTGGCTGGAAGACCTGTAGGCATCGCATCAGGACTAGCGTCGACTGTTCCTAAATTATTTGTAAGTCCAAAACCTGTTACGTCAACTTGAGCTAGACCAAAAGCGGTTACGCTTCCAAGACCTGTTGTTAATAATTGATTGTTATTTGAAGATGGACCAGTGTTAGCATCAGCAGTTGTAGTAACGCTTCCAAGATTTGCAGTGACAGCATCTCCAGGCGCAATAAGACTACCTGCTATACCCCAAGCTTGTTTATTCCATCCAAGTCTACCCCAACCTACGTTGACTTCTGCAGTAGATACTACACTACCTAATGACATTGTCATGTCATCTTCAGGTAAGACAGGAGTTACGATTTGATTAGGACTACCCCATGGTCTTGCGCCATAGGCATCTCTACCCCAACCTGCTTCTACTGTTGATGATGTATCTAATTGACCAAGAGCTACAGATGCAGCTGTCCCTGTAGGGATAACGGTATTATCCGCACCCGTTCCAAAGCTGCCAGTGTTCCATGTACTTGTTCCCCAAGCGGCCATAGGAGTTTACCTCCTAATTACCCAGAGATTCTTAAAATCGCTGCTGTTGATGTTGGTGCTGGAAACTGAACTGTA